>Ga0080064_1000317_pt1 | contig 139190 bp, 98 predicted proteins | sample Subgrocontami54m_FD_69260 | JGI IMG/M metagenome (GOLD analysis project Ga0080064, IMG submission 69260) | Subsurface groundwater microbial communities from S. Glens Falls, New York, USA - GMW46 contaminated, 5.4 m (SPADES assembly) (version 2) ...
GAACTTTTGCAGCGAAACACAGAAGCTCAACTGGATACCCGCCATTAAGATCGGCGGGCAGGTAGCAGCAGCCGGAGTTTATCCGCCTTCGGCGGAGAGCTGAGGGTTAGGGGTTCGACTCCCTTCTGGCGCACTTCCCTCCTAAGTTTCTTGATTCACATACGCCAGTAGCTCAATTGACCCGCTCTCGATCCGGCGCATCTTTTTTAGGCCGCAAAGGGAGGAGTTTGATGTTTTGTCAAAAAGAAATACGGCGCCCCTGCCTCCAGGAAGCGCCGTAGCCGTGGTTTGTTCACTAATTGCTTTTTTTGTTTGATTTCTTTACTTTGGGATGGCTTTTGCCATTGTCATCTTTCATTACTAAGGAGACAAAATTGACGCCACAAAAAAAAGCTCGCATCCTTGTTGTCGATGACGAGGAGGATTTGCGCACGCTCCTGAATAATGTCGTCGCCGGCGCCGGCTATGAGGTCGTCACTGCGGAAGACGGCGAAGAGGCGATCAGGAAGCTGAAGACGTCTCGCTTTGACGTCGCTCTCCTCGACATCCAGATGCCAAACAAGAGCGGCATCGAAGTCTTGAAATACATTCAAAAGAATGCTCAACACACAAAATCAATTATTCTGACCGGGTATGGGGATCTCAAACATGCGATGGAAGCCCGGGAATTCGGGGCACTCGACTTTATCAGCAAGCCTTATAAACTTGAGGACGTGCTGAGCACCATCGAACGGGTGCTCGCCTGATACTCCTACATCATACGCAGAGACTGTGACCTTCCATGATTGAAGAACTAAAGAAGATCCCCAACAAAATCCCGCTCGAGCAGTTCGATGTCGCGACATTCAACAGGGACAAGATCCGCGATCTGTTCCGCAGCGGCAAGATGCCCACCGCCGACGCGATGGTCGATGAAATTCTGCTTCGCGCCGTGAAAAGCGGTGCCACCGAGCTTCATCTGGAACCTGCAGAAAACGAACTTCGAATACGGTTGGGGCAGGAGGGCGTGCTTCGCAGAATGCTCTCGCTTCCGAAGGAAATCAGTGAAAATCTCGGGAACGTGCTTAAGACCAAGGCCAACATCAACGCATTCGAAAAGAAAAAACCGCAAGAAGGACGGTTCTCTGTCGTCTACGGAACGTATGAAGTCGACATCCGCGTTAGCACATTGCCAGTTCTCACTGGCGAACGCTTCGCCTTGCGGCTGCTTCACAAGAACGTCTCAATCCCAAAGCTGGAGAATCTTGGTTTTTCACCCGAGAATCTTGAAAGGATGACAAACCTCCTCAAACGATCGAGCGGGCTTCTGCTTGTCACCGGGTCGTCGGGTTCCGGCAAGAGTACCATTGTTTATTCGGCCGTGAACCATCTGCAGGGACCCGACAAGAATATCATCACGGTCGAAAACCCTATCGAGGACAGACTCGACTTTGCAGCGCAGGTCGCGATTTCGTCGGACAAAACCTTCACGTCCGGGGATGCTTTGAAAGCGATCCTCCGTCAAAGTCCAAATGTCATCATGGTCGGCGAGATACGCGATGCGGAAACCGGCATCGTTGCCGCCGAGGCGGCTCTCACAGGGAATCTCGTACTTTCCTCAATGCTCTCCAGCGACGCTATCGGCGCGATTCTTCGTCTGTTGAATCTCGGGATCCCTTCATACTGGCTGTCATCGACTCTGATCGGCATCGTGCACCAACAACTGCTCCGGCGAATCTGTGATTCGTGCAAGGAAGAGTATGAACCGACAGAGCAGGAGAATGCGGCGCTCTTCAGCGTGATTTCGGGAAAGAACAAGTTCTTCCGCGGAAAAGGATGTGACAAGTGCGAACGCACCGGCTACAGCGGCCGGACAGCTATTCACGAGATCCTGATGATCACCGACCATATGCGGGATCTGATTTACGAGCAGGCTTCACTCCTCAGAATCCGCGAAGCGGCCAGGCTCGCCGGCTTTGACAATATCCTCGTCGACGCCGTGAAGAAGGTTACATCGGGACTCACTTCCATCTCCGAATTCGTACGCGTATTGGCGTAATCTGCCAGGTAGGTTTGCGCCCGTAGCTCAATTGGATAGAGCATCTGGCTTCGGACCAGAGGGTTGGGGGTTCAAGTCCCTCCGGGCGCACTCCAAAAGTTTCCAAACTTAACGAGTCCACCGGAGGTGGACGAAGTTAAGGTTGATAAAACTTTTAGGATCCCGCCTCTATTTGGCGGGAAGAGGTCCCGCCTTCCGCCAGAAAGCGGCGGACAAGTCGGCGGGTGAGCGCCTTTAGTCTACGACTCTACCGAGTCGTCAGACTCGTAGAGCGCCATGGCGCTCTGCGCCAGTTTGGGATTTGAGGTTTCAGGTTTGCAGCATGGCGACATTGAGAGGGCTAATTGATTGCCGACCTCACCATCCGTACTCTCTGCTCTACGCTCCATGCTCCACGCTTTCTTTCAATTCATCTGTACTTGAGGAGAATCTCAACATGAAATCACTTGTTGCCATCCTTCTGCTCGGCGCGTTCTTCGCCGGCTGCTCAAGCTCCCGATCGGCTCAGGGTCCCGATCAAAAAACCCCCGATAAAACAGACGCGATCAAACCGTATGGGGACGTCATCACCAAGGACGCCAAATCGGACACCGGCGCGTTCATCGTCCATCGCATCAAACAGAAATATTTCTACGAGGTCCCAAAGAAAGAGCTGGGAAAAGAATTTCTCCACGTGACGACACAGGCGAAAACGCAGACCGGCCTCGGCTATGGCGGCGACTACCTCAACATACAGGTGGTTCGCTGGGACCGGGAGGGCGACAAGATACTGTTGAGGAGCATTTCGTATTCCTCAGTGGCCGGAGACAGCCTGCCAATTCGCTATGCCGTCCAGAAGGCGACCTATCCCCCAATCCTCGCAGCATTCGATATGCTGGCGTACAACAAGGATTCCAGCGCGGTGGTGATCGACGTGACCGACTTTTACACATCCGACATGACCGAAATGACCTTTGATCGTTTCACGCGCGACCAGCTGAAGATCCGCCGGCTCGACCCGAAGCGTTCCTTCATCCAGAAGATCAAGCCGTTTCCGGGCAACATCGAGACCGAGGTCGTGCTCACGTTTGAATCGGGCCAGGTACCGGCAGACAATTCGCTCAGCACCATATCGATGGTCGTCCACCACTCGATGGTGCGCCTGCCTGAGAAACCGATGGCACCGCGCCTCGTCGATGAGCGCGTCGGTTTCTTTGAAGTACACCAGTATGACTACGGCTATAACTCACAACGGGCTGAGCTGCGCCGCTACATCGCGCGGTGGCGTCTCGAACCTAAAGACACCGCAGCCTTCAGCCGGGGGGAGCTCGTCGAGCCGGTAAAGCCGATCGTCTTTTATATCGACCGGGGCGTTCCGGACAAGTGGCGCCCGTGGCTCACGAAAGGCGTCGAAGCGTGGCAACCTGCGTTTGAGAAAGCGGGTTTCAGGAACGCCATCCTGGCAAAGGATCCGCCTTCCGAAAAGGAGGACCCGAATTGGAGCGGGGAAGATGCACGCTACTCGGTGATCAGATGGCTCCCCTCGGAAATCGAGAACGCGTACGGCCCGTCCATCACCGACCCGCGCACCGGCGAGATTCTTGATGCGGATATCGGGTTCTTCCACAATGTCATGAATCTCCTCCGCGACTGGTACTTCGTTCAGGTCGGCAACCTCGACCCGCGGGTGACAAAGCTCCCAATGCCCGATAGCCTGATGGGAGAACTTCTTCAGTACGTGACGACACACGAAGTCGGGCACTCCATCGGATTCCAGCACAACATGAAAGCGAGTTCCTCCTATCCCGTCGACAGCCTGCGGAGCGCTTCCTTCACCGAACGCTACGGAAATGAACCGTCGATCATGGACTACGGTCGATTCAACTACGTCGCCCAACCCGGCGACCACGCTCGCCTGATCCCGAAAGTAGGCCCCTACGATGAATTCGCGGTTCAATGGGGATACGCGCCAGTCGTCGGCGCAAAATCTCCGGATGAAGAGAAACCTCAGCTGAACAGAATCGCCGCTCGCCAGGAAAAAGAGCCGTATCTGAGATTCGGCAGTTCGGACGGGGTCGACCCGACCGCGCAGACCGAGGATCTCGGAGACGATGCTGTTGCATCCACGAAATATGGTCTGATGAATATCAACCGCGTTGCAACGATGCTGCTCTCTGCCACGACCAGGGAGGGAGAAAACTACAACAATCTCAAAGAGATGTACGGCAACATTATTGGCCAGCGTGCGAGGGAACTCGGCCATGTCGCAAACGTCATCGGCGGCGTGGTTCAGACAACGCGCGTGGCAGGCCTCGCGGGAGAAGTTCATACACATATACCGCCCAAGAAGCAGCACGATGCGCTTGAGTATTTGCTGCGGGAAGGATTCCGCACGCCGACAGAATTGCTGACGCCTGAGCTCCTGGCCCTGTTTGAGGCAACAGGCGCTTCCGACCGAGTCCTGCAAGGTCACCGCCAGCTTCTGAACATTCTCCTGAACAATGGAAGGCTCGAACGGATCGTGAACCACGAAGCGCTCTCAAAGAAGGGTGCTTCCTTGTATAGCTTGAAGGATATCTTGCTCGACTTGCGAAAAGGAATCTGGAATGAACTCCGCACCGCGTCTCTCTCCACGGATGTTTATCGCCGTAATCTGCAGCGCGCGTACATTGACGTCATGGGGACCAAATTGAACCCCCCGCCTCCGCCTGCTCCCCCGCCAAATTTGCCCCCGGGGTTCCAGTTTCCACCGCCCATCCCGCTACCGGGCGAGGCACGTGCCTTAATCCGGAAAGGGTTTATGGATCTGGATGCTGAAATTGCCGCCGCGCTGCCGCGCGCAACCGACGAAGAAACGCGGGCACATTTGCAGGACAGCAGATATCAGATATCGAAAATTCTCTATCCGGAAAAAAAGTAGCACGGGACGCCTGCCAACATATTCTTCAGCGTTTCAGACGTTTCCGCCAGGCCGCGATCGCTTTGGCGACCTCCTTCGGTGATGTGGATCCCGCAGACTTCTTGTCCGCAAGCGATCTTTTCACATCAAGCACGTCATAGACGGTGTTCTCAAACAACTTCGAGTACGATCTGTACGTCGTAAGAACGCCCACTTCTCCCCTCGCACGCACGCCGACCGAAGGCGAAGTTCTTGCTGAGCTTACTCATCCTCAGCGCACGAGCAGCATCTTCCTCACCTTTGTAAACGTTTTATTCAGATCATTCACACTCGTGGCTTCCAACTGATAGAAGTACACTCCACTCGCAATTGGATTCCCCGTGTTGTTTGTCGAGTTCCACTCCACTGACTTGTAGCCAGCCTCCTGAATCTCTTCGACAAGAGTTATTATCTCCTGCCCGAGGATGTCATAAATCTTCAAGCTAACTTTGGCGTTTTTCGGCAACGCGTAGTTAATCTTCGTGATCGGGTTGAATGGGTTGGGATAATTCTGTTCGAGAGCGAATTCCTTCGGAAGATTTGCTGCGCCGGTAAGCCTGAGTGCGATGTGGGATGTGGGATGTGTGATCTGGGTAGAGCCATTCGATTTCATTGAAACCTCTTTGCCATCGATGATGAGTGAGGCAGCAACATCATTCGATTTCAGTGCCCAACTAATAATGATCGGATACTTTGCTGATGAGAGGAGGACGGGGAAGTCTTGTGTCTTGCCTTCCTCCACAACTTCAAGCATGCGGTTGGAGGCGAAGCGGGCATCGAAGGAGCCGGGGGGTGGAACCGGGGGTAGTTCGAAAAGGCTCAGATCGAGCCCGATGGAAGCCCTTCGACCGAAGCGAAGAGATTGCTCTCTCCCGTTCGCATCCTTGAAGGTGAAAGCGTCGAGTCGACCCAGTGATTCTGCCGAGACGTTCGACAGTGCTTTCTGCGAGGATGGGCCGGTACTAGTGAGAATGACTGTTCCAGAATCTCGCGTCTTAACCCAGTAGCCACTTCCAGGTGCAATGGCGCTGGTGCGGTAGTATCCATTACTATCGTAGCCATAGTACGGTGAGGAGATGATACTGTCAGGAATAGTGGAAATGCTATTAACGGCGACACTGGTTGAGATTGAACCAATCATGTTCCATCCCTGTTTGACCACGATGGTTTCTGCCATAATCGGTAAGCCACTGATTTCCACGGTCTGAGCGGAATCGAATTTCAACCAATAGCCCCTACCAGGCGCAAGACTATCCACGGGCACATACAAAGTTGTATACTTAAAAGCGCTCGATCGCGCAGATGGGAACAGAGAGTTCTTCCTCCTATCCACAACACTCGATGGAACCGACACAAGATTCCACCCCGATTGGATGGATAGTTCACTTTTAAGTGAGCCATATGCTAGGTTATTCTGCTCGTTCCATTCGGGTACCTGGTCATTCGCATCGAGATAGACGTAAATGTCGTGCTCAGGATGTCCCAGGAGTGAAGGAGCTGGTATTGTAGTTTCGATGCTATCTGTGGCACCTCTTGGCAGATTGACGTGGAAGTCAGATCCCACTTTTGTACCAGTGGTAAGCGGATCACCGTCGTAGAATCGGACGAGAACCTGAGAGACATCGACATCCGAACTCGGATCATTTTTGAAGACCGCCTTCAGATCCATCATTCCACCCATAAGCGTGAAGTCAAAGCGAACAACAAACAGATCTTTGAGTGAGGAGACAATACGTATGTACGCACTATCCTGGCTTGAATCTGAGCGGGTATCGGTTACTCTCAATCCGACCTCTCCATTTTGCTCTGTGTAATAAATGACTGTGACCGTGTCACTCGTTGCATCTCCAAAATGTAAGTCGCCGTTGGTATCCCAACTGAAGAAGGCGACGGAATCAAGCGGATAATCGGGATCGTACGAAGCCCTGCCATCGAGCAAGATTGGCTCGCCGACTTTCCCGGCGTAACTCGGACCTCGATTTGGGGGAATCGCAACAGCGACAGGCGGAGTATTTCCTGTCCGAATGACGACACTTCTGGTCTGAGTGTCGTAGAGTGGCGGATCACCATTGTCTTTTACGCGAAGCGTTATCGTGTACGTGCTGGTCGTGGGATATCCAGGATTAGTAGGTCTTGGACCAACCGCATCGGGGTGAACCCAATCGAGACCATTCGATGCATCCCAATCCCATAGATACTCGACAATCGACTTTGCTGGGTCTTGGTGGAAGGAGCCAGAGCCGTCGACCTGGAAGGCAATATTTGGTGGCTTTGCGCCGACGGGAGCAATTACCGCTACAGGCGGCGCGATGACAACACCTTGTGTAAGGACAAGGATCGCCAGGGACGAATTCAGAGGATCTCCCATTGCAGCAGTTGGATAATTCCCAGATCGGGGCCATGATCCGTCGGCATTTTGCCCCCACGTGAGATTATCCAGTAAATGGGATCGGTACTCGCTATACCAGTCGTGACTACGAACGAACTGGGTACCAGCGCGATGGTCGATAATTCGCAAGCCTTTCGCTACACCATACATTGCGTAGGTATTTCCATCCATATGTTGCGCCCAACCGTAGACATCTAGACCCGTTAGGTTCCACTGATCATTGAGAAACCCAATTGCCGTGTCAACTGCCGGGTTAGCTGTCGTCGCGCCAATATACGCATACCCACCGAGTGCGGCCGCAGTTTTTGTGATGTTCGTCCAATCCTGCGCAAATTGGGTCGAGTAGAAAAATCCTCCATTGGAAGCCTGAGAATTATTCAGCCACCCCTGAAGCTCATTTTTGACGAACTGTGGGGCAACAATCCCCCAGGAATTCTCCGCCGCTTCCAACACGAGCGAAGCCCATTGAGTTGTAGAATTGTCCGAGCTGCCGTAATTCGGCGTATTCACGGCGTACCGCCACCCGCCGCTATCTGCACCGGAGCTTGGATCCGTCTGCGAGAACGACCACTGATCGACGGCGTTGACCATGAAATCGTAAAACGTCTTTCCATCATATGCACCCACACGTATGGTATCGGACTGCGCGCTGACAGCATTGGAATAAGCACCAAGAACCGCTAATTCTGCGAGCCCATTTGCGTACGTATTCCCGTCCAAGTAGGATCCCAAACCGTCTCCATCTGTATCAGGATTGCCGGCTTCCTGACCGTAGATTCCGTATGTCTGGGCGTAGCTCCAAAGCCAATTCAGTCCAGCGCGCACGTACTCAGCATAGATATCGGTGTTGTTGTTATTCGCAGGTTTATGCCCATTTTCTTCGAAGGAAAGCAACGCTGCCCCAGTCGAAGCCAAATAGTCAGAGTTGTCCACCCAATATCCTTCTGCATACTGATTCAGGTAGAGATAGCGAAGTCCTTTTTCGATTGCGATGTTTGCGCGGATCTGAGGAGTGGGAACCGCATACACTCTGATTGTCGACTGATCAATATCGATCGTGCCTAGATTGTCGCGAACCGTAAGCGCTATGGTCCTCGTGCCGGCAGTCGCGTACGTATGATCTGCGCCGACATAATTCGGATCGGCCACATCGCCAGAATCGACTGTGCCATCGCCGTAATCAAGAATGTATCGCATCGGAGGAACGCCATCATGCACGTTCCCCCACACCGCGATCGCCTGGCCGACAAGAGCGTTCGCATACGTGCTATTCACAAAATAACTCGGCATCGTATTGACACGTGGAGGCGTTGCGCTCACTTTTTCCGTTGTCCGCTCCCGATAATTCCGCCGCCACGATCCAGCCGGCGTCTCAGTCGGTACCTCTGCTTTCATTAAAGGCGGTTTGTACCCATCCAACATCCGGCGCGCTTTCGATAATGTTGGATCCTTCTCTTGTGCCAATGCACTCCACACCACTGTCAGCGTCAAGATCCAGCTCAAAAAGCATGCAGTTCGTAATGAATGTTTCATGGTAGCTCCACTCTAAATAATGATTGATGAACGATCTATTTGTTGTTTAACGCATGTCCCATTGCAAGAATGGAAAATGCCGTCACCAACTCTTTCTTATTCTCCCACCACCGGTTGTTCTTGTTTTGCCAGAAGCCTTCGCCGTCCTGAATGCTGACGAGTTTTTCTATCATCTCTTTCCGCCAGTTGCGCTTGACGCCGGATGTGTCGATCAGAAAATCGTCACCGTAGGCAGCGAGCGCCTTCGCCATTGTGTGGTAGTAGTAGAACAATCCCTGCTCACCCATTTCCGGATTTTTCTTCTGCGGCATGATACTGCTATCGGTCGTGAAGTCTAATCGGCTTTAATTTCCGAGAGCCGAGTAAAAACGCCCACTTCTCCGCTCGCATGCACGGCAACCGAAGGCGCAGTTCTTGCTGAGCTTACACATCCTCAGCGCACGAGCAGCATCTTCCTCACCTTTGTAAAGGTTTTATTCAGATCATTCACACTCGTGGCTTCCAACTTGTAGAAATACATTCCGCTTGCGAGAGCGTTGCCATAGTTATTCGTCGAGTTCCATTCTACTGACTCGTATCCCGCATCTCGAATCTCGTTGACCAGCGTCTTCACTTCTTGACCAAGTAAGTTGTAGATTCTCAGCGTGACGTGACTTTGAACGGGCAGCTGATAACGGATAACCGTTAGTGGATTGAATGGATTGGGATAATTCTGTTCGAGAGCGAATTCCTTCGGAAGATTTGCTGCGCCGGTAAGCCTGAGTGCGATGTGGGATGTGGGATGTGCGATCTGGGTGGAGCCGTTCGATTTCATCGAAACCTCTTTGTCATCGATGATGAGCAAAGCAGTGACATCCTGCGACTTTAGCTCCCAGCTTATTGTGACGGGATACTCTGCCGATGAGATGAGGAGTGGAAACTCTTGCGTCTTGCCTTCCTCAATAACTTCCAACATGCGGTTGGAGATGAAGCGGGCGTCGAAGGAGCCCGCAGGTGGTATCGGTGGGAGTTCAAAATAACTCAACAGAAAATTCTTTCCCGGCTGCTGCCCGAACCTAAGCCTCTCAGTTACCCCTCGGGAATTCCCGATTGTGAGAATGCTAAACTTCCCCGAAGAGTCCGGTGACAAGATCGATTGTCGCATTTGGAGAGATGCACCCGAAGATGCAAGAATGATTTTTCCTGAGTCGTTCGTCTTAATCCAGTATCCATTGCCAGGCCCAATGAAATTGGAAACGTAGTAAGCCGCATCGTAACCGAAAAACGAGGAAGATGTCAGTCCATCAGGGATTGTGCGAATCGCGCCGACTGGGATACTATCCGAGATTGAACCGATCATGTTCCATCCACGATTGACTTTGATGGTTTCTGCAGTAATGGGTAACCCACTGATTTCCACGGCCTGAGCGGAATCAAATTTCAACCAATAGCCACTCCCAGTCGCAAGAGTATCCTCCTCTTCATACTTTGTTGTAAACTTGAAAGCTTTCGATCGCCCGGATGGGAAGAGAGAGATTTTCCTTCTATCCACAACACTCGATGGAACCGACACAAGATTCCACCCCGATTGGATGGATAGTGCATTCGTTACGCCATCAAATTGGGTTGGGTGAATCGTCGTTTCGTAATCTCCGTTGCCATCTTGGTCGACCTTTAGCACGAGATCCTTTGTGACGGTTCTGAGTGAGCAGACGGCAGCGGTATTTGGCCAAACGCCGACGCTGTCGAACGTGGCCAGGAGTGTGAAGCGATCACCTGTAACGTCCTCGATCGCAAAGGCGAAGGATCCTGACGTGTCCCGAGACTGGATACGATAAGTGTACACGACACCTGGTTCTGGCGGAGGTAGGACAATTGTCTTCCGAGGCTCGGGCAAGGTGTCAGATTCCACGTAGTAGCCGCTGCCGGGAATACTTATCTCCCACGTAGAGTCGGACGTTGGTCCGATATGATTGCCGAAGGAATCGTACGCGTGAAGATCAACTGGCGACGCTACGCTAGCGACGATGTATCGCCTCTTTTCAAACGCCACATCGTCTATCCAAACCTCAGATTCAACCGTTGAACCTCCAGGTGCCAGAGAGAACTTGAGAGTCTGAGTAGTACCGAGGAATTGAGTCAAGTCGACTGACTTTCGAGGATAATACCCCGGATTGCGATTCCGCGAGAGCGGGAACTCAGCCGCGAGGCTATTTCCCACGAACACTTTCAAGGCATCGTCGTCCGAGGGTTTATGCAGGTGCGCCCTGAAATGAAGCTCTGTCGCACTCGTCGGGATGTAAAGGTAATTGTGGCTCCGAGTAAGATGGTCAGCATCGAGAATGAGGAAAGCGTTATCAATGGGCTTTTTTTTGTCTCGATAGTTATGACTGTTATCGCGACCGTCCGACACAATAGCCGTACCCCCACCACCTTGCATTTCCCAACCCGGCAATCCAAAATCCCAGCTTAGATCGGGGGGAAAACCATGTGGAAAGATATATCTCTTGAAGAGGCCATTCTTACTGAAATCACCATTGAATATCCCGTACTTCGTGAGCGTATGATCTTCTGAAATTCTCCTCCTTTCAGAAGAGGTCACATAGTCACCTAGATCTGTCCGGAATGCAGCGATATTATTATATCCACGTTGATAGCGCTCGTTATTTGGATACCAGGAATCGCCTATTTCTGTGCCTGCTCCATCGTCATGAACGGTAGGTGACGTATTGATCGTACCGTAATACCAGGCGTGAACACCTTGATGACTCATGCCGACGTAATCGAGTATAGTCGCAGTGAGATTCTTGTTATAGTTGGCCCCCGGAATTGTGGATAGACCGTTGAGGTCACTTGGAAATAGTGAGTGGTGCCAATAGTTATCCGCATATCTGACATTTTCCCAGCATACGACTCCAAGGTCGTTGGTATTGCTATTCACAAAGTCATCGTCAGCACTGTAGGGCTCAGATAAGAATCCTCTTGTCCAAGGGTGTGCATCTAGGGGAGTAAGGTGAATGTTGGGATCTACGACAATTCCGGGTGGTAACATTCCAGCAGCTTGTGCATACAGACCAAGGCGCTCAATCGTCTCACTGAGAACAATACTGCCCCTGCTATGGCCGATGAAGTGCAGTTGTCCAAGGCTCCAGTTCCCTGCTTGCACACCCTCAATCAACAACCCAGCGAGAGCATCTGCCGCCCCCTCCGCATACCCAAAAAGATTCCTGTCGGACTCCTCGACCCAATCGAAGACGATGATCTTCTCCCCAATCTGCCCATTGCCTGAACTGAATTCGGGTCGAGTGTTGATTACGCCGCGATCGACTGTATATACCTTAGCATTGCCCATTCGCTCAGCAATCGCGCTGGCCATGGTCAGAGTCCAAGGAGCATCATCAATGCCAGTACCATTGTCGGTGAGTCCGTGAGTTATCACCGTCGTGCCGTAATGCGGAAGTAGCACAAATTTGGCAAAATTATTTTGCTCATTCCACTCTGCCACTTGGTCATTCGCATCGAGATAGACGTAAATGTCGTGCTCAGGATGTCCCAGGAGTGAAGGAGCTGCTATTGTAGTTTCGATGCTATCTGTGGCACCTCTTGGCAGATTGACGTGGAAGTCAGATCCGACTTTTGTACCAGTGGTAAGCGGATCGCCGTCGTAGAATCGCACGAGAACCTCAGAGACATCGACATCTGAACTCGGATCGTTCCTGAAGAGTGCTTTGAGATCCATCGTTCCTCCTAGAAGTGTGACATCGAACCGGACCACAAACATATCTTTCCGTGAGGAGACGATTCGTATGTAGGCGCTATCCCGGCTCGAGTCTGAGCGTGTATCTGTCACCTTCAATCCGACTACTCCATTATACTCCGAGTTGTAAAGGACAGTCACAGTATCTGTCAATGCATCTCCAAAGTGTAAGTCACCGTTGGTATCCCAACTGTAGTGAGCGATGGAATCGAGGGGATAATCCGGATCGTACGAGCCTCTCCCATCGAGCAGGATTGGCTCGCCGACTTTTCCAGCGTAACTCGGACCTCGATTCGGGGGAATCGCAACAGCGACAGGCGGAGTATTTCCTGTCCGAATCACTACACTTCTGGTTTCAGTGTCGTAGAGTGGCGGATCACCATTGTCTTTCACGCGAAGCGTGATTGTGTACGTGCCCGTCATGGGATATCCAGGATTAGTGGGCCTCGGACCGGTTACATCCGGGTGATCCCAGTCTACGCCGTTCGACGCATCCCAATCCCAGAGATATTCGACGATAGCTTTTGTTGGGTCCTGATGGTACGATCCGGATCCGTCCACTTGGAAAGAAGTATTCGGTGGCTTGGGACTGATCGGAGCAATCACCGCAACTGGGGGCGCGATGACAACACCCTGAGTGAGGACAGCAATACCAAAGGCTGTCGCAAGTGAGGTATCGCCCACATAGCTCGGTGCAAGCCAACTACCATCGATCCACGAACCATTTTGTTTCTGGCCCCATGTCGGGTGGTTCAATAGGTGATTTACATAGTCGTCATACCACCTGTGAGAGCCCACGCTATCAAGACCACTTCTTCCGTTGATAATCCTCAGAGCCTTCGCCATCGCAAACATCGCGTAGAGACTGCCATTGAATTGCTCTCGATCGCCGTGAATATCGTACAGATCGTACCAGTGAGTGGCGAGGTAGGTGAGAGCGTGCTGGACGGAATCGAAAGACGACGCATATCCCAGAGCGGCATAAGATCCAATCCCAGAGCCGGTCTTTGTAATATTGTGCCACGTCGGTGCAGCGCTGTTCCCATAGAGGAATCCGCCCGCAGATATTTGTGTGGTCCGAAGCCAGCGCAAGAGCTCGTCTTTTACGAACTGGGGTACTGTTATTGCCCATACGGATTGCGCTGCTTCGATGACGAGGCTGGGCCACTGAGTCGCCGAGTTGTCGCTGTTGTTGCTCCCGTCGCCGGTATAGGTCGCGCAATCGACGCAGTAGCGCCATCCGCCACGCTTATTACCATAGGTAGTATCAGTTTGGCTGAAAGAGAGTTGATCCAGTGCATCGACCATGAAATCGTAGTAACTCTTGCCTCTGTACGGCCCTCTCTGTATTGTATCAAGTTGAGCGTTCGTACCAGATTTATGTGCAGCCAGAACCGCGAGAAGGCCCATGCCGTCTGCATATGGCCCGCTGTTTCCGGTGTAAGTGAAATACACACCAGTATTGTCTCCATCGGTGTCCGGGTTTCCAGCAGGTTGAGGGAAGATAGTCATTGTTCGTGCGTTTGCGAACAAGTGATTTAAGCCAAGATCTACGTACTCGGCGTAGATGTCAATGCTGAAGTCATTCGTATGCAGGTGTCCGTTCTCCTCAAAAACAAGAAGCGACATTCCAGTAGAAGCCGTACTACCCTTGTTATCGTACCACGAACCATCTGGATATTGTTTCCGATAGAGGAAAAGTAGCCCCTTTTCGATTGCCATGTTCACGCGAACCTGGTCCGTCGAAAAAGGAGACACCTCAATCTGAGACTGGTCGGAGCCGGAGATTCCTGTGGAGTCCCAAACGGTAAGGGTCATTGTCTTGCGACCGGCAGTGGTGTACACATGCCTGCGTCCAATGAAGTGGGGGTTGGCCACCGAACCTGAATCAATTGTACCATCACCATACTCCAGCCGGTATCGGAAGACCCAATTCCCGCCTGCTGCATTTCCCCACACGGTTATGGAATCGCCAACCACAGTGTTGCCGTAGGTGGTGCTTACGCCGTTGCTTGGCATGGTGTTTATCTGAAGTAGCTGATATGTGGCGAACAGCCGCGCTTTAGGGATCACCTCCTTCGACCTGGATGGGCTACTCCATGAAACCTTGGCGCTGGCTGAGCCTGCATTCTCGAAGTATTCCACGCGAATAGGATAGCGGCCACCGGCCGTGAGTGAGATATTTCCGCTATACTCGGCGCCCGAGTTGGGTTGCCAATGGTCAATCACAAGTGCATTCCCAATCCATAAACGTACTCCGTCGTCCATTGCAGAGTAGAATGTGTATTCTTGAGAAAACTCTGGCTCAACCTCTCCGAGCCATCGTACCGAGAAATAGTCTGTACCGATGCCCGGCCCTGGTGAGCCTGATCCCCAGTTGAAGTTAATCGTTGTGTCTGTTCTGACGAGAGTCGGCAAGCCGGTGAGAGTTGTGTTGTTAAAGTAGTACCCATAAAGACCATTGCCGACAACCTGGGGTTTGGTCAGAGAAATTGACGTCCGCTTTTCTTGGTAGTATCGATCCCAAGACTGCTCAGGGGTCTCAGTGGGTGGGCTCGTTTCAGGATCGGGTAGCTTATAATTGCGCAGTAACTGCTTAGCCTTCTGAAGAACTTTGTCCTTCTCTTGCGCAAAAGTCTCATTCAGAGAAGCTGAGAAAGATAAGAGAATGCAAAACGCCGCGACTGTTGCATAACTTTTCATTGTTCCCTCCGAAGTTGATAAATGATATGTGTGTCGCTTACTTTAGCGCATGTTCGACGGCCAGTATCGTATACGCCGTCACCAACTCCTTCTTATTCTCCCACCACCGGTTGTTCTTGTTTTGCCAAAAGCCCTCGCCGTCCTGGATGCTGATGAGCTTCTCCAACATTTCCTTCCGCCAGTTCCGTTTCACGCCAGTGGAATCAGCGATGAAGTCATCTCCATACGCGGTCAACGCTTTTGCCATGGTGTGGTAGTAGTAGAACAATCCCTGCTCACCCATTTCCGGATTTTTTTCTACTGTGAAATGATTTCGAACCCAATTGTAAGCGGCTTGAACGCGCTTGTCGCTCCTGCCGACTCCGGCGAAGATGAAGCTCTTCATTCCAGCGTACGTCATGCTGCCGTACGACGTATGCCCTCCGGCTTTGCTCTCGCTTGGACTGTAAATGAAACCCCCGTCGGTCCCTGCCCATGCCCGGTCGTTGGATCCTTTGAGGTTCTGACATCGCTGGATGAACTGGATCGCCCTGTCCCAGAAGAGTTCCTTGGTAGCTGCAGACGCAGCACCTTTCCCTGTGCCTGAATGTTCCTGAGTTTTTCCACTCGCCTCGCCCACGGCGCGATATTTCTCCGACTCTTTTAGAGCTTCGATCGCCCACTGCAGGTTTGAGAGATCGGGCCGCTCTTTTTCCTTGTACCCAATCCCGCCGTACATTGAATCAGCTGGTTGAACATCGACGGATTCGTCGAACTGCAGTGAGAGCAAGAAATCCCGCGCACGCCGAATCGCATAGTCGTATTTTGCATTGTTGGCGGCAACGAGTGCCATGATACAGATGGCGGTATTGTATCCCGCAAGATCATCAATGTAGATTCCGCCGTCGGGCTTCTGACAGCTCAGGATGAAATTGATCCCCTGTGCGACCGAGCCACTCGTGAACTCAGTGTAGCCCTGTGGACTCTTTAGAAAGGCGCTGACAGCGAGAGCTGTAATGGCAGGATAGTGAATCCAGGAGCCATCGGGCTGCTGATTCTTTTCCATCCATTTCAGTCCAAACTCGATGGCGTGCTCACCTTCTTTTCGAAGTGAGAGGTCGATCGCGGTTTGAGACGAAATGGCTGAGAAGAAAAGCAGTGTAAGAATCAGGAGAATGGAGATGTGTTTCATCATAGACAACTCCTCATAAGATTACTATTTCGACGTTCATAGGCTCCACCCGAAAACCAGGAACATTTTCAATTTTTTGGAATCATCAGTCATGCCGATGAGTGGCTCAAGATTCAGGAACCCTTTCGATACAGGTCTCCATTGGAGGGATGGACCCAGGAAGAATTCCGTAGAATGATCTGAGCTGCCGCTGCTTCGCTCTATCGCCGTGGCGACGCTGGCAGCCCCGCCGACGGAGAGCTTTTCATCGACAATGGTATACGACACTGCACCCGTGCCGGCGAATTCTTCATCTCGATCAGAAGACCCTGCAAGCTCGCGCTCGTAGACCAGGTTGACGCCCCAATGCCATTTTGGTCGAAGCTCGCCACCAAGGAGGAGCTTCGGCTCGATCTTGCCAGGATCTTCGTTGGAGAAGAGGTATTCGAAGTAGACGGTTGGGTTTCCAGGGATCACTCCCCAGTCCGCCAGGGCCCAGCGAATCTCCGCTGACCACCCTCGGAGAGCAAACAGACTGGTCGTCGCGTCGAGCGAGTGCTCGGAGTTTAGATAAACGTCAAGTTGAAGATGTTCTCCCAATCCGAATGCCAATTCCTGGCGCACTCGAGTCACCGTGCTTTTCCCAGACTCTCGCGGCACGCGGACTTCAAACCATTGTTCGAACTCAACTGTACCGGGGAGTGCTTGCACGTATACTCGTGTCGAAGCAAAGCGCCGAACCAGCGTCCACTCCGGTTGTTTGTACGGTCCTATCACGCGTTCTTCCATCTGGCGATTTGCATTTACAACGATTTCGCCAAGGTTATAGGTCCGTGTCGTATCGTCCAAAGTTACAGGTGCTTGAGAGCATGTCTTGCCATGCGCCTCCATGTTGCCCCAGAGAACTATCGTACTGAAGACGGTCGTTGTAATTCGTCGGACGTCAAAATTCAAGTTCGACACCTCCATAAATTGTTCTTCCAACAGACGTGTACAGAAACGTCCTACCGTAGAGCATGTATCCCGTGGAACTGTAACGACGTTCCAGGAGATTATCGACAACGACCGAAAACGTTGCTGACGATATACCGTACGAGAGCTTGACGTTACCCGTGTTATAGCTTGGTAGCAACGTTGTGTTCTCATCGTCGAGGTACATGTCGTTGATAAAATTCCACATCACACTTGCAGTAAGACCCATCGGATGGTGGTATGTCGCACCAAGCGCGACAACGTTTCGGGGGATCGCTTTCAGATAATTTCCTGTGTGCGCACCGGATCTGAATGTCACGCCTGTCCATGTGTAGTTCAGGAATGCTGTTGCGTTCGTTAGCCAGTAGAGGCGCATTCCCAACTCGCTTCCTCGATGTCGGCTCTCCTGAATGTTCTGGTACTTCAAGGTTCCAAGATCAAAATCAATCTCGTCCTTGACATCAATTTGATAGAAAGAAAGGGCAAGTTCTCCGGGAAACTGCTGAATAAGTCTGAAGCGTTGATAGAGGCCGACTTCATAGCTGACCGCTCTTTGGGGTCGCAGCACAGGATTAGAAAAAGATGAAACGGTCATAGGAGAAAAGACGTACGAATTTCCACCGACCGGAATAAAAATGCCCGCATCGGTGGGCCTCTGATCTGTCAGCTGATCGATAGTTGCTGCTTTGAACGAGCCATTGATCGCCGCGTAGATATTCCCGGTGTAGTGGGGCGCATCGATGTAGCGAAAGTTCAATCCAAATTTCGGACTCAGCAGAGAATGGCCTGCGCTCAGGCTTGTATCCTTCGGTGTGCCCGTGTAGCTATCAGTGATCGCATCAAAGCGGGCTCCGAGCACGATTGCAAGCGGCTCAATGACTCGCAGTTCGTCATTCATGTATGCTGCAAATTTCCTCCTGATGCCGTTACCATCAGCCACCATCGAACTCCGTGAGAACTCGTTTGTCTCGTAGTCATGCCCAAACCCGTGGAACTGATCGTAGTAGGTTGATCGGAGACTGCCATAGATGCCCTCGAACCCCACCAGGAACCTATTTTGCATCGATCCAATTTCCTGCGACGAAGTGAGCTGCAGACCCAGCCCGGTCTCGGTCGTACGTAGCTCCCGCTCCTTCGTGTCTCCGTACAGCGTCGTGTCGTACGGTCCGAGGATCGATCCGGTGCGGGGGTCGATAATAAGAGCGGGACTCACAAACGTTCTCGTGCGGTTTGTATTTTTTTGCTTTAAAAAGACCGAAGCCGAGAACACCGATGATGCTGAGACGTTATGGGAAAAATTAGCGTGCGCATGGTACCGGCGTTCGTCTCTTCCATCCGATTTGTAGTACGCACTTGAAGCCTCACGGCTCTGGTTCACTTCGTCCTGAGTCAACGGTCCTGCCTCATCGAGCATTCCCCACTGACCCAGTGCTGTGATTCTGAACTTGGATGATTCACCAGCGGGAACTTCTAAGTCCCCGCCAACAGTTCTCGAACGGTACTCGCTGTGATCCCGGAACCCGGCCGTCCGTTCATCCGAGAAGAAAACACGATAGGGACTTGTCGACAAAGACCCGCGAAGGTCGAGCCGAGCATCGACACTGCCATACGTGCCGCCTGAAAGACGGAATGACCGTCGTTTCGCGTGGTCTTTTCCCGTCTCGATGCTTATGACTGCACCGAGAGCTGCATCGCCATAGAGCGACGATGACGAACCTCTCATCACTTCAACGGATGAGACGCTCTGGAGAGGAATAAGATTCCAATTCACCAGTCCAGTCTCCAAATCGTTCATCTCTATCCCATCGAAAAGGATTTGAACGTACTCAGCTTCTCCTCCACCATAGAAGCCACGGGTTCCGACGATAGCGTCGCGGCCCAGCCCGTCCTTGCTGAAGAAGAAGAAACCAGGGATAGAAGCTATAACGTCCGAAAACTTCGCTGCCGGCAACTGCTGGATATCTTGAGCATTCAGCACCGTGACAGAGGAAGTGGTGTTTGATACTTTGTTCGCCATACGATCGGCCGTAACCACAATGGCGTCGAGTATGTAGGTCTGAAGAGTATCTCGAGGGATGAAAGGCTCCTGGCACAGCGCGACAAGAGGAGTTGAACAGTGCACAACGAGCAACAGCGTGAGAACGAAAGTTATGTGAGACCGAGCTAAGCGATACCAATGATTCATCAGTTATCTTCCTTTTCGAATCGTTACCTCGACAGGCGTGCCCTTCTTCGGCACGAGCCGCTCGTTGACTTTGTATAACTCATCATCGCTTCCGGTGGGAAGCGCGTTATCCAGTATCGTGAAAGGATCATGGTAGGTCGTGATTAAGGATTTCTCAACATCAGCCATATATTTCCCATCGAGGATCTTCGATCCTGAAAAAATCCAAGATGTATGTTCCATCGGTTTGTTCCGGCGGATATCCCAAACCAAATCTTCAGCCCGGACCGAAGTATCCATCTCTCCGGATTTCCACTTCACCCAAACTTCAACTGAATCGCCCTTGGGCGTATGAGGATCTCCCTGGTACTCAAGTCCGCCAGCAAAATTCAATCCCAACAGCACCAGAGCAACATGAAGATGATACGGAACCACATCGAGCACAAGAATACTCTCATGTTGTTTTCCGCCCGGTGCGCAAGCGAGAAGCTCAATCATTCCTCGCTGCATGTTGACACTGCCAGGAAGAATAATTTCCTGCTTCTGACTGTTGATGACCAAAGATCCCAACTGGTAGATGCCATCACCGATCTTCTTGATTTGAGACCCAAGAGTGTCATGGCTCTGACCCTGGTTAATTTCTATGTCGGGGCTCGGGAAAGGTGCTGCAGCACCGCTTGACGCTCGCCAATCACATGGCTGCAACAATAGACTTGCCACCACGATTTCTATCATGTGATCCCGCTCATTCAAATTGCATACTGTTTCTCCTGAACCTAATCGAGTCCACGAAAGGCAGCGTTTACTCCTCTACCTTAAAGACGAGAAAAGGCTGAGACCAATGAAGCTACACCCCCGAAGGTTTTCTCTACGAACTTACCAATGTACTGAGAACGGATACTCTCCGCCCCCCACACCATCCATTGCCTCACCTCCGGTCTGAGGTATGTATCGGGGTGGGGAAATGGCTAGGGCTAGTGTCGTGATTGAGTCAAATTACAAAAAGCTTGGACAAGTGTCAAGCGCTCAAAGTACTCAAGCGGACACGATTTCCTTCAATTTTTTCTTCCAATTCCGAATCGCCTTCGCAACCTCCTTTGGCGAAGTCGATCCTGCAGAGTTCTTGTGTGTCAGCGATCTTTTCACATCAAGCACGTCATAGACGGTGTTCTCAAACAACTTCGAGTACGATCTGTACGTCGTCAGTGGCAGTGCTCTCAATGACATCTTTTTTCTGAGACAGTATTCGACGATACTGCCGGTCACCGCATGTGCTCTGCGAAATGGAAGGCCCTTGCGGACAAGATAATCCGCCAGCTCCGTCGCGAGGAGGGTATCCCCCTGAAGTTCGTTCAGAAATCGGGATGAATTCACCCTGACCGTCGTGAGCATCCCGGCGAAGATCGTCAGGCTCTCCGTGAGCGTATCAAACGCGTCAAACATCGGTTCTTTATCTTCCTGCATGTCACGGTTGTATGCAAGAGGAAGCCCCTTCATCACCGTCAGCAATGCGACGAGATCGCCATAGACCCGGCCGGTCTTCCCCCTGACAAGTTCCGCCATGTCCGGATTCTTCTTCTGCGGCATGATACTGCTACCGGTCGTGAATGCGTCCCCTATCTCGATGAAATTCCACTCGGACGAGCTCCACAAGATCAATTCTTCGGAAAACCGGCTGAGATGCATCATCGCAATCGCGCACGCCGAGATAGCTTCGATATGGACATCCCTGTCGCTTACAGCATCAATCGAATTCTCGACGATGCCATGGAAGCCGAGCTTCCTTGCCGTGAACTTCCGATCGATCGGAAACGATGTCCCGGCCAGAGCCGCCGCGCCCAGCGGCGAACACCGGACCCGTGCCAAACAATCGTTGAACCGTTCATGATCCCTCTCCAGCATCGAGACATACGAAACGATATGATGCGCGAAGAGAATCGGCTGCGCGCGCTGGAGATGTGTGTACCCGGGCATGATCACCCCGTTGTTCCGTTTGGCCAGAGCGAGACATTCACGCTGCAGACGACGGAGCAGTTTGCAGGCGCCGGCGATCGCCTGCTGAAGATAAAGGCGCTCGTCGAGCGCGATCTGATCGTTGCGGCTCCGGGCAGTGTGGAGCTGCCCTCCGAGGGGGCCCACTTTCTCGATGAGCCTCTGCTCGATGAACATGTGCACATCCTCCGCACCGTAGCGTCCATCCCCTCCGAATACGAGATTGCCATTCGTAATGTCGCGCTCGATGGTCCGGAGGGCAGCGGAGATCTTCCTTGCGTCACGTGCGCTGACAATGCCTTGCCGGGCAAGCATGGCAACGTGAGCAAGGCTTCCCCTGATGTCCTCGCGGTAGAGCCGCTTGTCGATATTCAATGATGATGAGAACTTGAGCGCGCTCGGATCAAGTCGTTGGCGAAATCGGCCATGAATCTGTTTCATGATCGAGTTATCTTCATCGGCCTCTTCACCGAATGTCCGTTATTTCCAAGCTGGACCTGATGGAACGTTTTCATCGGCAGACCGAATATTTTGATGAACCCTTCGGACGCCCGATGGTCAAACTGATCTTCTTCGGTGTACGTCGCAAGCTTGGCGTTGTAGAGAGAATAAGGCGACGTCCGTGCCGCAATGGAAACGTTCCCTTTGAACAGCTTCACCTTCACCGTTCCGGTGACGGTCCTTTGCGTTTCATCCACGAACGCATCGAGCGCCTTTTTCAACGGAGAAAACCAGAGTCCGTTGTAAATAAGGTTCGCGTACTCATGTGAGAGCAGAGACTTCATATGGAACATCGGCTTATCAAGCGTCAACCGTTCGAGCTCCGTGTGCGCGAAGTGGAGGATCACCGCTGCCGGCGCTTCATAGATCTCGCGTGATTTGATGCCCACCAGCCGGTTCTCGACGAGATCGATCCTGCCGATGCCGTGGGCTCCGCCGATATCATTCAAGCGGCTGATGATCTCAACTCCACTGATTCGCTTCTCATCGAGCGCTACCGGTACGCCGTTCGTGAACTCGATTGTAACATATGTCGGCGTGTCGGGCGACATCTCGGGGGCGACCGTGCGCTGGAAGGCGTCTGCGGGCGGTTCGACCATCGGGTCTTCGAGAACTCCGCACTCAATGCTCGTGCCCCAAATATTCTCATCGATCGAATACGGGCTGGCTTTCGATGCCGTCACCGGAATGGCGTGCTTCGCCGCATACGCCATCTCCTCCTCGCGGGATCTGAATTCCCATTCGCGGAGCGGAGCGAGCACTTTGAGATCCGGCGCAAGCGCCGCAACGGAAACCTCGAACCGAACCTGGTCGTTCCCCTTCCCTGTACAACCGTGGGCGACCATCGTCGCGCCTTCCTTCCGTGCTATATCGACAAGCATTTTTGCGAGCAACGGCCTGCCGAGGGATGTTGCCATCGGATAGGCCTGTTCATACAATGCGCTCGCCTTCAGCGACGGAAAGATATAATGCTCGACAAACTCCTTCGTCAAGTCTTCAACGTACGCGCGGCTGACGCCAGTGTTGAGGGCCTTTTCCCTGACGCCGATCAACTCTTTTCTCTGGCCGAGGTCGCCGGTCGCAGTGATAATTTCTGCCCCATATTTCTCCATGAGCCACTTTACCATCACCGACGTATCAAGTCCGCCGGAATAGGCGACGACAATCTTTGTTCGTTCCATTATTTGCCTTCGATAAGTTTTGCTTTAAGGAATTTTACAATGCCTGATGTTTTCTTCTTTGTTCGGGGGATGACAAGCAGCGTGTTGTCGCCGGCGATCGTCCCGATGATATCCTCATTGTCGACAGTGTCAAGAAATTCGGCGACCACGCTCGCCGAACCAGGGAGCGTACGGATCACCACCATGGCTTCATTCGCTTTGATTGAAAGAACCTGTGGTCCAACGATCGGTTTGAGAATCTGTGCCTCCGCGGCGGGCTGAAGAACGTACTTCATCCCGTCGCCAAAAGCAACCCTGCCGACGCCGAGCCCTTTCAGATCCCGCGAAAGGGTCGCCTGCGTCACTGAGAATCCGCGTTTCTTGAGTTCATGGCGCAGCTCATCCTGATGACCGACCGTCCTGCTGCCGATGATCTCCTTGATCGCAAAATGTCGGGGCTGCTTCGACATCGATGCTACAGCACAAGCTCTTCAACCTGATCAACCTGTCTCACCACCGGCCGCTCTTCACCGGCGAGCAGCGAGACCATGATCGCCTTCTGGACATGAAGACGATTTTCGGCCTGGTCGAGGACGATCGAATGCGGACCTTCCAGCGCATCGGCCGTGATCTCCTCGCCGCGATGAGCCGGCAGACAATGCATCACCACGCAATCGGAGGCGGCGACGCGGAGGAGCGTTGCGTTGATCTGGTAGCCTGCGAATGCCTTTTGCCGGGCCGCCCGCTCATCTTCCTGCCCCATGCTGACCCAAACGTCGGTATAGAGCACATGTGCACCCTCCGCCGCCGCGGGCAGATCGTTTGTGACCTCCACTCTGCTCACTCCTGCCTTCTGCGCCCGCGCAAGAATAGCGGCGGCGGGCTCATACCCCTCCGGACATGCAAGGACAAAATGGAATGGGATCTTTTCCGCCAGCCACGAATTGACAATATTATTTCCATCACCGATGAACGCAATCTTGGTCCGTCCGGTCAGGAGTCCACGCTCGCGCAGCGTGAACGCATCGGCGAGGATCTGACACGGATGAAGAAGGTCGGTCAGCGCGTTGATCACCGGAACCGCGGCATGCCTCGCAAGCCCTTCGACCGTCTCATGTTTCATCGTTCGGGCGATGATGAGGTCGTTATAGCACGAGAGCACTTCGGCAACATCCTTGACGCTCTCTCGCGTCGACAATCCGATGTTCTGCTTTCATACAAGAACCTCCGAAAGATGAGGAAATGATGATCGAACGAGTTCCGTGCCGACACCGGCATCGGTGAATATTTCAAGAAGCAATGAATGTCTGACCCTCCCGTCGATCAGGTGCACTTTGTTGACGCCGGCATCGAGGGCCGCGAGCGCAGAATGAATCTTGGGAATCATGCCGTTGGTGATGATCTTCTCATCGATCAGTCGACGCGCCTCGCTGCGATCGATGCTGTGAACCAGATCGGCGCCCACCTTCACACCCTCGACGTCGCTGAGGTAGACAAGTTTTTCCGCCTGCAGCGCTGTCGCAATGCCGGACGCGGCATTGTCTGCGTTGATATTGAACGCACAGCCGTTCTCATCGACGCCGACCGGCGCTATGACCGGCATGATCGAATGGTCGAGAAGAAGATGCAGATACGTTGTATTGACCTCGACGATCGTCCCTACCAAACCAAGATCGGCGCCGTTCTCCCGCGACCGCTTCACCTTGAGCAGATTGGCGTCGATGCCGCAGAGCCCGACCGCCTCGCCGTGATGCCTGTTGATGCGCGCGACAATGTCTTTGTTAGTCTTTCCGGCAAGCACCATTTGGACGATCTCCATCATCCTCTCATCGGTGTACCGCTGGCCATCGATGAATCGGGAAGGAACGTTAAGCCGTTCCGCCATCTCGGTGACCTCTTTCCCTCCCCCATGGACGATGACGATTCTGATGCCGACCTTCGACAGGAGAGCCACGTCCTGCGCGAAGGCATGCTCAAGATCCTCATCGACCATTGCTGCGCCTCCGTACTTGATGACGAAGATTTTCCCCTCGTATCGTCGAATATACGGAAGCGCTTCAATGAGGATCTCAGTTTTGTCGGCGAGTGTCAGCACTAGCAAGCTGTTGAAAAAAGTGAATGAATAGCCACGAGCTTCTCAGCCGGAGGCTGATGAGCCTCTGGCTCAAGCTCGTGGAAAATAATTCGAAAAAATTAGGGCGGGTTTTAACCCCTTCCGAAAAGAGTAACCTCTTTTGTGGGGCTAAAGCCCAATATTTTGTTGTTTGCTCACCACGACTTAAAAGTCGTGGCAATTCAAGTCGTCGCAATTCCAGCTGAAATTGTTTTTCCACAGCCTGCTAGGTCCGGTAATTGGCGTTGATCGCGACGTATTCCTGCGAGAGATCGCATGTCCAGAACGAGGCGGTCGCATCGCCCTGATTGAGATCGACGGTGATCATGATCTCTTTCTGTTGAAGAACACGCTTTGCTTCCGCTTCCGAAAAATCGATCGCATACGATTTGCCGAGGATCGGGAGGTTCCCAAAATAAATCTCGACATTCTCCGGGGAGAAGTCGATGCCGGAATATCCGACCGCTGCCAGTATCCTTCCCCAGTTCGCGTCCTCGCCGTTGATGGCTGTCTTGACGAGGTTGGAATTCGCAATCGACCGCGCTGCCTGGGCTGCGGCTTCTTCCGATACGGCCCCCCGGACCATAATCTCCACAAACTTGGTCGCCCCTTCGCCATCGAGAACGATCATTTTCGACAATTTGACCAGAAGATCTTCGAGCGCTTCGTAGAATTGCCGATAGCCGGGCGCATCAACAGACGTTAATGGTTGGTTGTCAGCAAGCCCGTTCGCAAGCATGAGCACCATGTCGTTGGTGCTCGTGTCTCCGTCCACAGTGATCCGGTTAAAGGAGCGGTCGGCAGCCCGCTTGAGTGAACGTTGGAGAATATCGTGGGATATCTTCGCATCCGTCGTGACGAACGCGAGCATGGTGGCCATGTTCGGAGCGATCATTCCTGATCCTTTCGCCATGCCGCCGATCGTCACATCGACGCCGTCAACGTTGACCTGGACGGCCAGCTCCTTCGCGAACGTGTCGGTCGTCATAATCGCTTCCGCTGCGGCCGTATGCCCATCGGGGTCGAGCATGATCTCGGCTTCTCTGATGCCGGTGAAAAGCTTGTCCATCGGAAGATACTGTCCGATGACTCCCGTCGAGGAGATGAGCACCTCGCGGGCGTCGATATGCAGAGCCTTGGCCGTCCATTGCGCCATCGACCACGCATCGTTGAGTCCGCGCTCGCCTGTGCACGCGTTTGCATTCCCGCTGTTGACGACAATGGCCCGAAAGACGGTAGAGCGCTCAAGCTGTTGTTTTGAGACAATGACAGGCGCAGCAGGGACTTTGTTCGTCGTAAAAATGCCTGCCGCGAGGGCGGGCGTCCCGGAGAACACCAGCGCAAGGTCTTTCTTGATCTTTTTTATGCCGGAGTGGACGCCGGAGGCATAAAATCCTTTAGGCGCGGTGATCCCGCCGGGACTCTCATTGATCATTCATCATCTCCTCTCAGAGTAATCCAAGTTGTTGTGGAAGTTCATGCATGATATTCATATTTTGGACAGCCTGGCCTGCGGCCCCCTTCAACAGGTTATCGATCGCGGAGGTTAGAATCAGCTGCCGGCTGCGCGGCTCGATCGTGATGCCGATGTCACAATAATTCGTCCGCACGACATCTTTGATCTGCGGGGGATGTTCACGGATGCGCACGAACGGATCGTCCGCGTAATACGAGGTATAGAGATCGAAAACCTCCTGCTCACCCGCCGCTTCCGCCAGCTGAGCATGGATAGTCGTGTAGATGCCGCGATTCAGCGGCACGAGATGGGGCACAAACGAGAGCGAGACTGTCTGGCCGGAGGCCTGTTCCAGGACGGTCCGGATTTCGGGAAGATGCGGATGGCGGCCGATTTTGTAAGCACGGATATTTTCGTTAATTTCCGAAAAGCTGTACTCTGTTGAGGAAGTCCGCCCGGCGCCGGTGACACCGGAGAGTGAGTTGATCACGATGCCTGCAGGCGAGATGATTCTCTTGACAAGCGCCGGAAGCAGGGCCAGGATGGCGCCGGTCGGGTAACAGCCGGGGTTTGCGATGAGACGGGCCGACGGGAGCTTCCCCTTGTTGAGTTCCGGCAGGCCGTAGACCGCCTCGCAGAGATAGCCGGGCGAGGCGTGCGGCTTCTGATAAAATTCTTCGTAGAGCGCGGGAGACGGAAGGCGGAAATCACCGCCGAGGTCGATGATTCTACGAACCTGCGGCATGAGGCGCGGAACCAGGTGCATCGCCTCGCCGGACGGAAGAGCGATAAAGGCCACATCGACGTCCGGGATATTCGATCCTTCCAGCGATTCATAGCGAAGATCCGTGACCCCTTTGAACACCGGATAGACGTCGGAGACCATCCTTCCGGATGCGCTCCCTGCGAAAGCGTGCCGTATGGAAACGTCCGTCCGTTGCAAAAGGAGCCGCAACAGTTCGGCACCCGAGTAACCGGATGCCCCGATGACAGCAGTAGTTATCAATGAACGATGATGGTCAGCGATACGATTTGCATAAATATACATTAGTGTGTATTATTATGCAAGTGTTTTTTTAACTTTTTTCCAGCGAAAGGAATTCGATGGATAACTTTGCGCGCGAAGCGGAATACTTCTTCCACACCTACAAACGCCTTCCTCTGGAGATCGATCACGGGGAGGGGGTGTTTCTTACAGGAAAGGACGGGACGCGCTATCTCGACATGTTTGGCGGACTGGCGGTCAATGCGCTCGGCTATGGTCATCCGAAGGTTCTCGAGGCGATCGCAGAGCAAAGCAGGAAGTATATCCACCTCTCCAATTATTTCCTCCAGGACACTCAGGTCAGGCTTGCCGAACTGCTGACTCATCATACGGGATACAAGAAGGTCTTTTTCACGAACAGCGGCACGGAATCGATCGAGGGGTCGTTGAAACTTGCCAGAAAATGGGGCTCAGGACGGGGAAAAAGGGAAATTATATCCTTTTCGAACGCTTTCCATGGTCGGACAATGGGCTCCCTTTCCCTGATGGACAAGCCTAAATACCGCGAAGGGTACGAGCCGTTCCTCCCCCACTGCACGCACATCGACTTCAACGATCCCGCTGCACTTCGCGGTGCCGTGAGCTCACAGACCGCCGCCGTTATTCTGGAAACTATTCAGGGCGAGGGGGGCATCTGCCCGGTATCGACAGAGCTCGTCGATGAAATGGAGAATCTCCGCAAGAAGCACGATTTTCTTATCATCGCCGACGAAATTCAGTCGGGGCTGGGACGGACAGGTAAATTCTTTGCCTTTCAGCACTATACACTCGATCCGGATATTGTCGCGGTGGCCAAACCGCTCGGCGGCGGCCTGCCGCTCGGCGCATTTCTCGGCAATGAAAAAGTCGCCGCCGTCTTCGACGTCGGTGTCCACGGGACAACCTTCGGCGGCAACCCGGTCGCCTGCGCCGCCGGCATCGCCGTCATCACGGAACTCATGCAGAACGGCGTCATGAACAATGCCGCCGCTCAGGGACAATTATTGAAGTCACAATTGCTGGAGCTGAAAAAGGAGTTTTCCTCACTCGTCCGGGAAGTTCGGGGCTTTGGACTCATGGTCGGCGTAGAACTCACCCGCGAGTGCGAATCGACCGTCACGGCCCTTCGGGAACGGGGAATGCTTCTGAATTGCACCAACACCAATGTCCTGAGGTTCCTCCCTCCTCTCATCATACAGGAATCGCATATTCGTGAGGCAATTCAAAAACTTCGGGAGGTTTTTCAATTGATGAAGTGAATCGACTGATGTCCGATCGTCACTCCGTCGTGGACAACGACGGGAACCGAAAACATAAAACCCTCGCCCGCCGGTCTCTCTCTGCGAGAGAGACCGTACAGACAAGGGTTTAATCCACAGCAGACCCTTATTTTACCAACAACATCTTCTTCACGCTCGTGAAGATGTGGCCGCTTTCTTCCTTCGCCGTGATCCGATAGAGATAGGCGCCCGATGAAAGAGTCGATGCATCCATCGCCACCTCATGATATCCGGCATCCATCACACCCTGCTCAACGAGAGTGATCACTTCCTGCGCGATGATATTGTAGACTGCTATCCTCACCGACGACGCACGAGGAAGATCGAACCGGATGTTCGTGGTCGGGTTGAACGGATTCGGATAGTTCTGATGCAGCGCATAGACCGTCGGAATTCCCTTGCCGGGGTCGCCCACCGCCGTCAGCGACGTGACGCGGAACGTAAACGTATCCGGTGACGCTATCGCTGCGTATCCATCGGAAGCTTCGACCGTCCATCGGTATGATGCTCCCACCTGCAACAGGCCTACGATGCCCCAATGCGCCGAAGTGTCCGTGAGCCCGGACAATGTTGAATCCAGACCAGGGCCGTTTACGTGGATCGCGTACTTCACCGTATCCTGAACATCCAGGTCACCCGACCGATGCCACAGGAAGTCTATTGCTGATCCAAGCTGTTCAATGACGAGCATATCACCATCGAGCGGAGCGCTCAGCCGGGCTGCACTCGGCAGATGGTTGAGAACCGTGAACAGCACCGTATCCGAATTGCCGCCGCCCGGCGACAGATTGTAGACGTAGAATCTGTGCGCGCCGAGGGTGGCGTTCGAGGATATCACTATGTGATGCACCAGTTCAGTGTCGGAAAGAATCGTAAATCCGCTGCTCCCGATGTCGGACATCAATGGCATCGTCGTAACACCACTAACACAGTGAAGTCCGCGGTAGGTCACATGAACCGTATCTCCTCTGAAGCCACTCGACGGAGTGATGGAGAAGAGCCTCGGGATGGGATTCAATATCTGCGCGAACGATGCGGTAATCGTGTGGTTTTGCGTCACATTCGTGAAGGTGTGGCTTGAAACCGGCCCCACCGAAACGCTGTCAACATGAACATCCGATATGAAGTAACCAGCATCGGGAGTTATGGTGAAGGCCTGCGAACCGCCATGATTGACGCTCACAGCTCCACTTGGATTGATCAAACCGTTGGCTCCGGCTGTCGCCGTGATCGTGTATTGATTGATCGCAAAGACCGCATGAATCGTATGATTCGCTGTCACATTGGTGAACGTGTAACTCGAAACCGGCCCCACCGAAACGCTGTCAACATGAACATCCGATACGAAGTAACCAACATCGGGAGTTATGGTCAAGCCCTGCGAGCTACCATGATTGACGCTCACAGCTCCACTTGGATTGATCAAACCGTTGGCTCCGGCTGTCGCTATGATCGTGTATTCATTGATCGCAAAAACAGCATGAATCGTATGATTCGCTGTGACGTTCGTGAAGGTGTATGCTGTTAACTGCCACTGATCCACTCCATCGACCAAAAGACTATCGACATGATAGCCCGCGCTCGGACTGACCGTGAATGCCTGGTCTAAACCGTAGTTCACGCTCACCGATCCGCTCGGACTGATGCTTCCATTAGCTCCTGACGATGCCGTGATCGTAAATTGATCAATCGCGAAGGAAACCGAGATCGTGTGGCCTGCCGTGACAGTTGTAAAATCATAGCTTGCAACGGCGCCGACAGATGAACCGTCAACCAGGACATCGGCCACATGGTAGCCGACAGCTGGCGTCATCGTGAACGACTGGTTTGAACCGTAGTTCACGCTCACCGATCCGCTCGGACTGATGCTTCCATTGGCTCCGGAGGATGCGGCGATCGTAAACTGATCGATCGCGAAGGAAACCGAGATGGTATGATTGGCTGTGACATTTGTAAAATCATAATTCGTCACTGCACCCACCGATGAACCGTCAACCAGGACATCGGCGACATGGTAGCCGACAGCTGGCGTCATCGTGAACGACTGGTTTGAACCGTAGTTCACGCTCACCGATCCGCTCGGACTGATGCTTCCATTAGCTCCTGACGATGCGGCGATCGTCAACTGATCGATCGCGAAGGAAACCGAGATCGTGTGGCCCGCCGTGACATTTGTAAAAGCGTAGCTCGTCACTGCACTGACCGATGAACCGTCAACTAAAACATCGGCCACATGGTATCCCACAGCCGGCGTCATTGTAAACGATTGATTTGAACTGTAGTCCACGCTGACCGACCCACTCGGACTGATGCTTCCATTAGCTCCTGACGATGCCGTGATCGTAAATTGATCAATCGCGAAGGAAACCGAGATGGTATGATTGGCTGTGACGCTCGTGAAATCATAGCTTGCAACGGCGCCGACGGATGAACCGTCCACCAGCACATCGGCGACATGGTATCCAACAGCAGGCGTCATTGTGAACGACTGGTTTGAGCCGTAGTTCACGCTCACCGATTCACTCGGACTGATGCTTCCATTGGCTCCGGAGGATGCGGCGATCGTCAACTGATCGATCGCGAAGGAAACCGATATGGTATGATTGGCCGTGACATTTGTAAAATCATAACTCGTCACTGCACCGACCGATGAACCGTCAACCAAAACATCGGCCACATGGTATCCAACCGCAGGCGTCATTGTGAACGACTGATTTGAACCGTAGTTCACGCTCACCGATCCGCTCGGACTGATGCTGCCGTTCACTCCGGAGGATGCGGCGATCGTCAACTGATCGATCGCGAAGGAAACCGAGATGGTATGATTGGCTGTGACGCTCGTGAAATCATAGCTTGCAACGGCGCCGACAGATGAACCGTCAACCAGGACATCGGCGACATGGTAGCCGACAGCTGGCGTCATCGTGAACGACTGGTTTGAACCGTAGTTCACGCTCACCGATCCGCTCGGACTGATGCTTCCATTGGCTCCGGAGGATGCGGCGACCGTGAACTGATCGATCGCGAAGGAAACCGAGATGGTATGATTGGCTGTGACATTTGTAAAATCATAGCTTGCAACGGCGCCGACAGATGAACCGTCAAGCAGGACATCGGCCACATGGTAGCCAACCGCAGGCGTCATCGTGAACGACTGGTTCGAGCCGTAGTTCACGCTCACCGATCCGCTCGGACTGATGCTTCCATTGGCTCCGGAGGATGCGGCGATCGTAAACTGATCGATCGCGAAGGAAACCGAGATCGTGTGGCCTGCCGTGACATTTGTAAAATCATAATTCGTCACTGCACCCACCGATGAACCGTCAACCAGGACATCGGCGACATGGTAGCCGACAGCTGGCGTCATCGTGAACGACTGGTTTGAACCGTAGTTCACGCTCACCGATCCGCTCGGACTGATGCTTCCATTGGCTCCTGACGATGCGGCGACCGTGAACTGATCGATCGCGAAGGAAACCGAGATGGTATGATTGGCCGTGACGCTCGTGAAATCATAGCTTGCAACGGCGCCGACAGATGAACCGTCAACCAAAACATCGGCCACATGGTATCCCACAACCGGAGTCATCGTAAACGATTGATTTGAACCGTAGTTCACGCTCACGGATCCACTCGGACTGATGCTTCCATTAGCTCCTGACGATGCCGTGATCGTAAACTGATCGATCGCAAACGTAACCGATATTGTATGATTGGCCGTGACGCTCGTGAAATCATAGCGTGCAACGGCGCCGACAGATGAACCGTCAACCAAAACATCGGCCACATGGTATCCCACAACCGGAGTCATCGTAAACGATTGATTTGAACCGTAGTTTACACTCACAGCTCCACTGGGGGTTATGCTTCCATTTGAACCCGAGCTTGCGGTGATCGTGTAGGTGAGGAGTTCACCGACGGCAAAATCGCTGAAGGATGTGAGTCCCAGCGCTTGCGTGCTCGTCGACGTGCGAGCCCCGACGCTCGGCGTTGTCCAGACTGAAGACGAGTATTTGTTGACTCCAAAATTGCTCGTATTCGCTCCGCCATCGACATCAGTTCCAACGAATGTCAGTGTCGCATCATATGTCGTGAATGCTACGCCGTTATTTGTCACCGTCCAATAGCGGTTGACGCTCTTGGATGGGTCGATAAACGAGGTGCCGATATTCGGATGCTCTGATGTTGTCGTTCTCGCCACAAGGTCCCCGGCACCGCTCACATTTGCAAACGCTATCTGAACCGGCGTGTAGGAGGAGGCGTCGCCGATCTCGAACGAAACGGTGGTCGCGCCCGTCGCTGCGTACTTCTGTAAGTTGCCGTTCACGTATCCCGTTGTTCGTGAGAGGGAACCTGTTGAACTGATCGCTAACGTGTTCGAGGTGGTCGAGATACGATTGGCGCCAAGTGTGAGCAAACCGTTTACCGTCGTTGAGACGCCAAGAGAGATTCCGAACACATTATCAACCGTGATGCTCTCAAACGTCGTCGCTGCCGAACCGGTGATCGAGCGGGCCGCCGCAGCTGCGGAGCCGAAGACGACCGTATTGGGAGCGCTGATGGTGAGGGTGCCGGTTGAGTTATTCGTCCAGTCGCCAAGGAGTGTGAGCGTGCCGCTTGCGATCGACAAGTTTCCGCTGCCGCTCAGCGTGACATTTCCGTACGTGGGTGTCAGCGAGATCGCCTGGGTAGCGCTCGAGCCGTTGTCGTATTTAACCGTGCTGGTTTCGTTGAAATTATAGACCGAAAAACTGGCCGGAAAACTGCTTACCGCAGTGGCAGTGCTGCCGAGCTGCAATAAAGAATTCGCATTCAGCGTGAGCGTGTTGCTGCCGTTGCCGGTAACGGAAAAAGCCGAGGTTCCATTCGCTGTACTGAGAACGGCACTGGCGCCGAGAGTAAGATTACCCTCCAAGCTCGTCGTCGTGAGATTTTTTTGAAGCGTCACACCTGCCAAATTACTGACGATGACATCGTGGAAATTCACGTTGGCACCACTCGAAATGTTCTGCGCAGAAGAGCCGTCGAATTGGAAAACTACTCCTGCAATCGGCGTGATGGTACCCGGATTGAGGATCGGATCGGGAGAACCGCTCAGCATGATCGTGAATGCACTCCCTGCCGTGAATCTCAAGGTCTTGTTATTCAAATCGAGAATGCCGAGGCTGAATACACCTGAACCGGCCCATTGGCTATTCCGGTTTAAATTGACTGTCATTGCATCGGCTCCTCGGGCGCTGATGATGCCGTTATTGAGAAAATCCTCGCCGGCGCCTTTACCTATAACCAGGATCTTGCCTGTCCCATCCCCGCGAAGCAGTGCATTCGCCTGAATCGTCAGGTCATTCAACTTCGCCGTGTTAACATTGACGGTCACCGTATCGCCCGAGCTGATTATCACAACGGCACTGTTCCCGGGAACACCGTTTGTCCATATCGCCGCGTTGTTCCAGTTACCAGAGGCCTTGCTGGCCGTCGAGGCGGCCACAGCCGACCCGCTGAGCCCGAAGATCAGAACGATCCAAAAGATATAAAGTAAACAATTGCGCATGTTTTCCACTATTTTTCGATGAATGAACCGAAGACCTGGCTACGCCTTTTTTTTGCATTCTTAACGCAAAACCGTGGTCGGCGGTCAATCGTCATGTCAAATTTAAAGAAGGGCTGCAACGACTTCAAAGGGGATGTGATGCGGGCATCAGAAGGGAAAGCCCATTCGAGGAATGCCTCTCACATTGTGGAAATCAAAATCGGGTAATTCAAGAAGGAGAGTTTTCCGCTTGTCGAAGCAAGCGGGTAATTTTTAGTGCGAGGTCGAAAAGTACAAACGAGGAATAACGGTGCCGCTACTTCAGGTAAACCAGCTTTCTGAGTTGCACGCTTCGTGAGGTCGGTGCGTCATGAGGAATAACATCGAGCCGCGAGAAGTAAACTCCTCCGGCCACCTCCGGCTTCCATGTGACATGATGGTATCCTGCGTCCTGATCACCATCGAAAAGAACTTCGACGGTCTGGCCCAACAGATTGAGCACGCTCAATTGCACACGGGATGGTGACGAAAGATCGTAACGAATCTCCGTCGAAGGGTTGAATGGATTCGGATAATTTTGATGCAGCACCGTCGCCTTCGGCCTCTCATTTCTGCCGGCATTGCTGATCAACAGGCTGAGAGAGGCTATCGGTTGATCAACAAGGACCGGGTGGCTCTCGGAAATCGGTACTGTGGTCGATCCGTTAACGAGGGCGAGTTCAATCAACTTCTTGTCAGCGAGGCGGACGCTTGCTCTGACCGGATAGGATATGGCCTGCAACAGGATCGGAATCCGTTGAGTGAGGTCGCCTTCTCTCTGTGCAATGCCTGCGATGGAACGACCGTCTCCGAATCTCACGTCAAATGCTCCGGACGGAGGAACAGGCGGCAGTTCATTTTCGGCTGACAATGCTGTTGAAGCCGCTGCCGATCCGAACCGTAATGTCTGCCTATGGCCTGCTTTGTCTTCGAACGTGATGGAATTCAGGAGTTCGGATTCAGCTTCCGGCGCAGAACCAGCCATCTTCGACGGTGCCATCCCTGACGATGACAGAACGAGTTTCCCGGGCGCGTTGGCCTTCACCCAGTATCCCTGCATCGGATAGAGCGAGTCTGTTTGGACATAGGCCCCGCTGTAGCCGAAATATCTCGAGACCACGATTGACGAGGGCTGCTCCACCACCGAGTTCACTGAGACGGGAGCTGACAGGGAGCCGATGATATTCCAGCCGGCATTCAATCCGACCGTGTCAGCAAAACGAGGTTCTCCCTGAAGATTCAGTGGACCGCCGGAAGTATATTTGATCCAAAAACCGGAGCCGCAGCGCAGGGTGTCTCGCCTGAGGTAATTCCCCTGATAGAAGAACGCGTCCGAGGCGCTCCCCGGAAAAACCGCTGATCTGCGGGGATCGGTCACCTTCACCGGCATCGACAACAGATTCCAACCGCTCATGGTGGTCTTCTCGATTTCGAAGCAGGGTAAGACCTGACCCGCGCTCGCGCCGAAAGCCGTGACAACAATGTCAAGATTCCTGGCCATGACGTCTAACAAATAGAGCTTACACGAATGAAGTCCGTCCGCAGCAGACCCGCTTCCCCCGCCCCATTCACTGAGCGTCCTCCAGACCACCGTTGAACCGAGCGACCCGTCGGCCTGCACATAACGTCCGACAGAATCGACGACTGCGCGGATCGCGAACTCCGTCGCTGCCGGGTTGATGCCCGCATCAACAGTAAGCCTTAACGATGAGTACCCGACACCGGAGATCACCGGAGCACCGGGAACCGCCGCAAGCGTCACGGCATCCAGAGCTGCAAAGTTTCCCTCACCAACCGCACTGAACGGAACAACTTTATAATAATATCGTTGGTTTATCGACAGGCCCGTATCGGTAAACGAGACCGCATCGACGGGCAGGTCAGTTCCTCTCTGGACAAACGGCCCGGCGGGCAACGCCGAACAATAGACGCGATATCCGGTTTCGTCGCTCGCGTTGTCCGTCCATGACAATTTGAGACTCGAGTATGCAATTTCGGTCGCAAGGATGTCTGTCGCTGCGACAGGAACGTTGACTGTCGAAAAACTTCTCGGCGCGTCCGATGCGACGGTGACGCCGTTGGCGTTCTTCGCAACGATCTTCCAATGGTACGATCGGCCCGGGAGGAGAGCACCATAGTTGCAGCTTGTATCGGCCCGGTTCGAATCGACCCTGGCGACGGGCGGATTGTTCGTATCAAGATAGACGTCGTAGGTCGCCGCACCCGCAGAAGAATTCCATACCAGAATGCCTCCGAGAGGCTGTGAGGATGCATTTGGCGGCGGTGAGGAGAGCGAGAAGCTGCCGGGAGACGGCCCGATCGTCGTAAATATCCAGGGTGCTCCGGAGGCCGTAACGGGGCCGGCAGCGTTCTTCGCTACCGCCTTCCAGTAATACTCCTTGCTGTTCAGCAGTCCGCTGTAGTCGAACGAAGTCCCAGGTTGATTCGCGCTGACGATGGCCGCCGGCGGCGAGACTGTGTCGAGATAAACATCGTATCGGGCCGCGTTTGCCGATGGCGCCCAGGTCAGGGTGCCGGCGACCGGCTGGTTCGATGCCGCATTGAGCGGCGCAAGGTGGACGAACGCCCCTGGCGCCGAGACGATCGTCGTAAAATGCCATGGTGCCCCGGTTGCGACGATCGTTCCATTGGTGTTCTTTGCGACGATTTTCCACGAATAGTTCTGATCGTTCAAGAGTCCGCTGAACGTAAATGTCGTGTCCGTCTGATCGGCGCTGACAAGTGCGGTCGGTGGATCGTTCGCGTCAAGGTAGAGATCATATTGGGTCGCATCCGCTGAACTTTGCCAGCGAAGTGTACCGGCAATCGGTTGATCGGTTGATGTGTTCGGCGGTTGGGATTGCGCGAATGCGCCGGGCAGTGGACCCGTCGGTACGGTGATCCACATCGGTGCGCTCCATGCGAGCCGTCCGCTCGTCTCCCGGACATAGGCATAATAATAATACGTCGTCCCTGGGGCCTGCGGCTGGGAAAAAATCAATGAATCCTGGTTGGCTACTGAATTGAGGACGGTCGGGGTGGCGCCGGAACCGGGGACACCGTAACGGAGCTCAATGGCACTGACGAGATTGGGGCCGTCCCCATCGACGACCTTCACACGGAACGGAATCGGACCCCCTTGCGAAAAAATTTCCCCCATCTGGTGAGTGCCGACTTCAAACCGAAGTTGAAGGTTGTGATCGTCCGTGGCGTAGGCACGCCGGTTTCGAAGAGCGTCGAAAACGTTCGCCCTTGTCAATGATGTCGCGAGGACGACCGTCCGCTGCTGATTGACCCTCCCGTACGTGGTATTGTGATTGTCCTGATTCGCGCACGGCGCAACATGATACCCGAGCCTGAGAAGATCATGGTATCTTGCCTCGTAACTCGTGCTCGATGGATTCGTTTCGCTGGTATTGGTGGAAGTTGCCGGACCGTTCCTCAACGCGACGCCGGAGACGACGCTGTCCCAATTGGCATTGTACGGGCCGCTGAAAATACCACTGTAATCTGACGATACCGGATGTGCAAGGTAGCAAAAGCCGCCATACTTCTTGACCGAATCAAATAGCGTTGTGTAATTACTTTTCGCGACGAAGACGTCATACACGCCTGGGTTCCATCCAAACAATCTATCCGTCCCATAGACGAGCACATGGCCACCTCCGCTGATGGTTCCCCATTCCTGGCCGTACATGCTGACGAATACATTATCTTGATTTAGCGAGTCTGCTTCGTGAACTCCTGCTCTCCAATAGGCAAGAGTCATATTGAGGCCCTCGTTATGATTATGATCGCTCACTCCGAGAAAGTTCATCGAGGGCGAACCCTGTGCGTACGTCATTGCGCGCGCGACCGGCGTGGTGTAGGTGGCAGGGATTTGGTCCTTATTTCCGTCAGAATACCATGTATGGGAATGAAAATCCCCAAAATACATATTGTACGTCTGCGCCATCAGAGGCGCAGAGATGCACTGCGCCAGAAGAAACGCGAGAACTGTCGGGAGGCGGTTCGTCACTAATGAAGTTTTCTACTTACTCATGAAAGAACTGTCAAATAAAATAGCAAAAATAGCGCCGAGAATCAAGCTCCGCCTCCTGTTTTACCGAAATTTCATATTGTCGGAAACGGTAATTTTCGCTATACTTCTTCACTCATTCTCAATTGTGATTGGCATAATGTGATCGACAACAAACAGCACGAATACTGGATGGACCTGGCCTTGAGGGAGGCAGAGCTTGCGCAGCGCCGCAAAGAGGTTCCGGTTGGCGCGATCATCGTGAAGGGCGGCATCCTCATCGCGAAAGGATCCAACCAGATTGAAATGCTGCAGGATCCGACGGCCCATGCGGAGATCATCGCGATCACCGCGGCCGCAGGGCATATCGGCAACCGTCGGCTCGAAGGCTGCACGATGTACGTCACGCTCGAGCCGTGCCCCATGTGCGCGGGCGCAATCGTCCTCGCCCGGATCCCACTGCTCGTCTTCGGATGCTATGATCCGAAAGCAGGCGCCTGCTCATCCCTTTACACGATCACCAACGACACGCGGTTGAATCACCGCGTCCACACGATCGGAGGCGTGCTCGAAGAGAAATGCGGAGGAATCCTGAAAGAGTTCTTTGTGGGGAAGAGGGGGTATTGATTTCAAGTGATATTGGCCTGTAGCTTTTCCTGCTTATCGGCCAACTGTAGTCGTTCAACCAATTGGTCGAGCTTGCCGTCGATGACATCGGAGAGATTATACAGCGTCAATCCGATCCGGTGGTCGGTGACGCGGTTCTGGGGGAAATTGTATGTGCGGATCTTGTCGCTCCGGTCGCCGCTCTTCACCATCGATCGCCGGGCTTCGCTGACCGACGCGGTTTGCTCCCGCACCTTTATCTCGTAGAGTTTCGCCCGAAGCATTTTCATCGCGCGTTCCCGGTTCTGGAACTGCGAACGTTCCTGCTGGCACGTGACGACAATGCCGCTCGGCTTGTGCGTGATACGCACCGCGGTCTCGACCTTATTGACATTTTGTCCCCCCTTCCCTCCCGACCGGTACGTATCAAATTGCAGATCGGTCGGATTAATGGGAATATCTGCATCCACTTCATCGAGCTCCGGCAGAACAGCGACGGTGGCAGCGGACGTATGGACACGGCCCTGTGCCTCGGTCTCCGGGACACGCTGTACTCTGTGAACGCCGCTTTCATGCTTCAGCGTCCCGAAGGCGCCCTCTCCCTTCACCGAGAAGATCACTTCTTTGAATCCACCTTTGCCGGTGTCATTCCAGTCAAGGAGTTCGACCTTCCACCCGCACCGTTCGGAGAAACGCGTGTACATCCGGTAAAGATCCGCCGCAAAGAGCGCCGCCTCTTCGCCCCCCGTGCCGCCGCGGATCTCGACAATGCAATCCTTGTCGTCGTTCGGATCTTTGGGAATAAGAAGCACCTTCAGCTCCTCCTCAACGCCCTTCAGGTGCTCGTCGGCCTCTTCAAGCTCGGATTGCGCCAGGTCGCGCATTTCCGGATCGCCGGCGGTGTTTGAAAGCGCCTTGAGGTTATCGAAATCCGTTTTGGCTTTCTTGTACTTCCCGTATGCCTGAACGATCGGTGTCAGGTCGGAATGCTCCTTGCTGAGGTCGCGGTATCGCTCCTGATTGTTGATGACGGCGGGATCGGCAAGCAGATTCGTCAACTCTTCGTATCGGGCTACAATTTTTTCCAGCCTGTCGAACATGATTACTCCGGAATCAGCTCCGATGCGTGCTGAACGTAGGTCACGGGCCTCGTCTCATCGATACCGAGCGCGCATTTTATTGCCACAAGCGCAACCTCGAGCTGGCTGGCATCCGGCTCCTGTGTGGTGATACGCTGGAGCCAGAGGCCGGGCGCAACGAGCATCCTGCCGACTGCGGTCTCCGATCTTTTCGCCGACCAGCGAATGAACTCATAGGCGACGCCGCCGACAAACGGGATGAGCGGCAAATGCGTCAACAGACGCAAGGGAAGAGATATCTTCCCGAGCCAGAGAATCAGGACGGAATCAAGCACTGAAAACAACAGCATGGAAACGACCATCACGATGAGGATGAAACTCGTTCCGCACCGCGGGTGAAATCTAGTAAAGGTTGCTGCAGAAGCGGGCGTGAGATCGCCCATCCGTTCGAAGGTAAAGACCGCCTTGTGCTCCGCTCCGTGGTATTCAAAGAGCCGTTTGACGTCCTTCATCAGCGATATGACGATGAGATAGGCGAGAAGGATGGTCAGACGGATCGCCCCCGCCACCAAATTGAAACCGAACGCCTCCTGCTCCACGTTGAACAATCTGGTCGTGACGAGAAGAGGGGTGATAAAGAAGATGGCGACTCCCATGATGAGCGAGAATAACACCGTCAGAGCCAGCTTGACATTCGAGGACGTTTTTTTCTTCTTCGGCATCTGACCGTTGCCGTTCCGGTGCTTCTCGAGCTCGATGTCGTGCATGGCAATTTCACCGGAGAAGTTGAGCGTCTCAACGCCGATAAACATCATCTCTACCAATCCAACTGCACCGCGAAGAATCGGCAGCTTGAACGTCTTATTTTTCTCGGCGAGCGACAGGTATTCCTGCTTCTTTACGACAATCTCGCCGTTGGCTCTTCTCACAGCGGTCGCGATCCGCCCGGGCGCGCGCATCATGACCCCCTCGATGACCGCTTGCCCTCCGACCTGGAGCGGTTTGTTCGGATCGAAACGGAAATTGCCGTAGTTTTTGCGGATCTCTGACAAGAAATTTTCCTCTTTATGGTCTATCAATATAGCAAAATTTTGTCTCAGTCTCCAGATTCCCGCTCATATCCCTGTCCCGTCGATCGGCCCCGGCACCTCCTCCGCTCCTCCTCCACTCTCCTTCGATCGGAACAGCATGTTTTTCAAAACAACCAGCTCTCTTGCTTCAAAGAACTTCATCACATACATCATTCCCGCGAAGAGCGCCAGGAGCCCCGTCTTCACGGAGACATTCACCAGCAGCCCTGCAGCGTCGAGGGGCAAATAGGTATAGATTCCGAAGACGACGGCCGTCGCAACAACAATCTTCCACAATCTGCCCGCCTCGTACGTTATCGGATAGATGTTCCGGACAACAACATACAGCACTGCTGCCATGGCGAAATACGCGAGCAATGTGGCCCACGCGGCCCCGAGCATCCCCATCGGGGGGATGAGGAGATAATTCGCTCCGATGTTGACGAGCGCACCGACGAACGCGATCGGCGCCATGTACCTGGTCTTCTTCTCGATATAGATGCCTGCCGAAAGATTGTTCGAAACGCCGAGGAACATATATCCTGCCATGACGACCGGTACAAGATTCAACCCCACCCAGTAACTCGGATGGATGAGATGATGTCCGAAGAAACTGATCTTGACGATGTCGCCGACAAAAAACGACACGAGGAGGAACATGCCGGACATGAAGAGCACCAGATACGTCAGGACCCGTGCAAACACTTGTTTTGCGTTCGGCTCCTTCGCAGTCGAAAAGTAAAACGGCCGCCACGCAAAGTCGTACATCTGGACAATGAGCATCATGAAAATGCCGAGCCGGTAGTTCGCCTGGTAGATCCCGACCGTTGCGTCGTCGGTGAGGGCGCGGAGGATGGGACGGTCGATGACCTGGACCGCCATCGTCGCGAGTCCGGCCGGAACGAACGGCAGCCCGAACCGCAGCAGAGCTTTCATGAGTGAACCTTCGATCGCCGGCGTCAGCAACCTGCGGATCGTCGGCAGCAACATGAGAATCGTGCAACCGGACGCAAGAAGATTGCTGATGAAAATTCCGATGACGCCCATCCTCATGACCGCCAGCAGGAGAATGTTCATGCCGACGGTGATCAGAATATTGGCGGTTTTGATCGCTGCGAAGACGCGCGGCTGATGTTCCATCCTGAGCGCGGCAAACGGCACAATCGACATCGCGTCGAATGCAAGAACCCCGGCCGCGCAATAAATGACGGCTGTTAATGATGCGGGAATGTTCATGGCCCCGGCGATGGGTCCCGCCTGCATCACCATGAGAAGTGAAAAAGCTGTCGACGACACGACCAACGAGATGAACGGCGTGCTGAAGTTCTGTTTTTTTGTGCCGATCTCGAGCGTCGACGAATACTTGAAATACGCTGATTCCATCCCATAGGAATAGAAGACGTTCACAAAGGCGATGATCGAGAAAACATAGCTCACGATGCCGTACTCGCCCGGCAGGAGGACGTTCGTATAAAACGGCAGGAGAAGAAAATTCAGCGCGCGGCCGATGATCGTGCTGATGCCGTAGATCGCCGTATCTGAGCCGAGGCGTTTAAGCTGCTGGCGCATTCAGGATGAATGACCGGGGCGGGAAACGAGCTTCAGCGAGATATCGAGCGCCCGGGCAGAGTGCGTGAGCGCCCCCACGGAAATGAAATCGACGCCAGTTTCGGCAATCGAACGAACACGTTCGAGAGTTACATTCCCCGACGCTTCAACCTCCACCGCATGGTTAATGACCTTGACGGCCTGTGTCATTGCCTCAAGTGAAAAATTGTCGAGCATGATCCGCTGCACCCCTCCGTGCCTCAATGCTTCTTCCACTTCCGCGATCGACCGCGTTTCAATTTCAATTTTCAAGCGATACTTCTTATCAGAAAAATATTTGCTGCACCTGTCAAGGGCGGCACTGATGCCGCCGGCCGCCGTGATATGGTTGTCCTTGATGAGCACCATGTCGTCCAAACCGAAACGATGGTTTTCGCCTCCCCCGATCTTCACGGCAAGCTTGTCGACAATGCGCAGCCCGGGCGCCGTCTTGCGCGTGTCGACGATCTTTGCCCTGGTTCCTTTCACCGCATCGACAAATTTCCTCGTCAGCGTCGCAATGCCGCTCATCCGCTGCATGAGGTTCAATGCGATCCGCTCTCCCCGTAGGATCGTCGCCAATGGACCGCGAACCTCCGCGACGACCACCGGTCCTTCGATGCCCGAACCATCCGGGACTGTGGGGAGAAAGAATACTTCTTCATCGATCATCCGGAACAATAAGCCGGCCACCTCGAGCCCCGCAATAACACCCGTCTCCTTCACGACAACCTCACCCCGTCCCACCGCATCGGGCGGCACCGTCGCCTCGGTCGTGACGTCGCCCATCCCCACATCTTCCAGCAGCGCCTGCTCGAGAAGCTGCGTGATCTTGCTTTCGGTCTGATGATCAATCATGATCCTATGGTATGATCTTCGGGATCGGAAGGCTTCTCGTCGATGAGCATGATCGGGATATCGTCTTTGATACGATAGATATGACCGCACGATTTGCAGGTCAGCTTCTGCCCGGGTTCGTCATGGATCAAATCACCATGGCATTTCGGACAACAGAGTATGTCGAGGAGTTGTTTCGAAATCATGATCGTTTTCTCGCGATGATATAGACATACGCCCCACCGGCAATTCTCCAGCGCACGATCCTTTCGTCCCAGAAAGCGAACCATCGCATGATCTTTCCACGGAGACTTTTTGGCAGTCGGATTTTGGGGGCAAGATAGAAAAAGAACGGATGAAACTCTCTTTTTTCGATCACGTCAAACTTTTCTTCGATCAGCTTCACGATCGAACCTTGCGAAATTTCCTCAAACGGAGACTCGTTCCCGGCAGCCGGCGGTTTCGCTTGAAGATGTTCCCTCTTTCCCGCTTCCGACCGAAGGAAACCTCCGAGCCGCTTCGCCAGCCCGAATTTCCTCCCATACGGTTGGTAGGTCGGAAGGAGGGCATAAAGCGCTGCCGCGAGGAACTTTCGAATAGTTCTCATGCCGACATAGTCGTAGACGACGAGCGATCCCCCCGGCCGCAGCGCTTCGGCGATCTCATCAAGGAGCCGATCGAGACGAAGGATATGATGGAGAGCGTCATGCGCAACAACAACGTCGTATCGGGCGGGCGGGAGATCTTTCATATTCAGATCAGCCACTTCAAAATGCGGCATGTTCGCGCCCTCCTTCCCGATCAAGCTTCTCGATTTGTCCCGGGCACGGTGGATACGGTCTTCACTGATATCCATAGCGTCAACGCTCAGGCCTCGTTCAGCGAGCTCGATAGTAAGATTCCCCTCACCGCATCCCACTTCAAGGACGTCGCGGCCGAGTTGGCTCACCGTTCCGATGAGGGCATCCCACTGAGGCTTAAAAAAGATACCAAAGAGCAGCGGATCGTCCCACAATTGAGGATTATCCTTGCTCGGCTGCACGCTCCCCCAGAATTGCGCTTCCTGTTCCGCCAGCTTTGCATAACGTGGCAATGACACCGGATCATTCTTCATCCGTTACTCTTCGTACTCGCCCATCTTGGCAAATTTGTCTATCCGCTTCTCGACCAGCTTGTCCGGTTTGATTTTCTTCAGCTTCTTCAATTCATCCAGAAGGACCGCCTTGAGGATCTCTGCGGCCTGAGGCGGATTATTGTGGGCGCCGCCGACAGGTTCCGGGACGATCCGATCGACGATCCCCTGCTCGAGGAGATCGGGAGCGGTGAGCCGGAGAGCTTCTGCCGCCTGTTCTTTGTATTCCCAGCTTCGCCACAGGATGCTCGAACATGATTCAGGCGAGATGACGGAATACCACGTATTCTCCATCATCAGAATTCTGTCGCCCACACCGATCCCGAGCGCGCCGCCCGAGGCTCCTTCGCCGATGATAACGACGATGATCGGTACGGGCAAATGCGACATCTCGAACAAATTCCGCGCGATCGCTTCGGCCTGGCCACGCTCCTCAGCTTCAAGGCCCGGAAATGCGCCCGGCGTGTCGAGCATCGTGATGACCGGGCGGCCGAATTTCGCGGCAAGCTTCATGAGCCGCAGGGCTTTCCGATAGCCTTCCGGATTTGGCATGCCGAAGTTGCGGTAAAGATTCGATTTGGTGTCGCGCCCTTTCTGATGACCGATGAGCATCACCGGTTCCGCATCCAATCGCGCGAATCCTCCGACGATCGCCTTGTCATCGCGAAAATTCCGATCCCCATGCAGTTCGATGAAATCCGTCGTCATGTAGCCGATATAGTCGAGCGTGTACGGGCGCTCCGGATGACGCGCAAGCTGCACCTTCTGCCATCGCGTCAACCCGGAATAAACTGTCTTCCGGAGCTGATTGACCTTGTCTTCGAGTCTCTTCACCTCTTCGTCGATATCAAGCGAGTCGGAATATCTCCGCATCTCTTCGATCTTCTGTTCAAGCTCGACGATCGGTTTTTCAAAATCCAGGATTGTCTTCGCCATAGTTATTTCCGCTTTGAAGCCGTCAACGATTTCAGGAGAATCTCAATATCCAGCAGCAGCGACTGGTTCTTGGCATAATAGAGATTGTATTTTTCGATTTCTTCCTTTGTGAGATCATCCCGCACGTTGATCTGCGCAAGTCCTGTCACACCCGGCCTTCCGAGATCAACACTCCCGCCGTGTGGCCCATCGCGACGCGAGCTTTCCTGAGGACCGACAAAGCTCATCTCACCGCGGAGGATTCTCGGTAACTGTTGAACCATCGATTTGAACCTTCCGGGAGACCCCGCGGGATTCGATCCGATGGCCGTGACGGGGTAGAGGAATACCATTCCGACCAGAGAAAGAATGATGTCGAACAAACGCTTGAAGAATCTGTTGGCGGGCCGGTCAATGTTATAGTCGATGTCGACCAGCGGCAGGTCCCCGAGCTCATCGATATGCGTTTTCCCGATGATGACCTCAAGACTGCTCGGGACGAGTCGAAAATTGACGCTCCGGGTTCGACTTCGACCGATGACAGAGAGGATATCGGAATACGCCAGGACATCCGTCGAAAATATGACTTCCGTAACGCGTTGCTCGTCAATGACTTTACCAATATTATCAATACTTCCGAGAATTTCAACTCCTGCGAACTTCTCACCAAGCCGCTTGCGGTTGAGATCGATAAACCCCACAACGTTGTAGCCGTCGTCGATGCGACCCCGCAATTTTTGAAGGACCGCCTGTCCCGAGGAATCGACGCCGACGATCACCGTGCGGCGACCGAAGAGACTTCTGCGATGATGCTCGGGCGAACGGAGCAGCGTTCTTGCGAGCAACCTCCAGCCGGGCAGGAGAAGGAGATTGATTGAGCCGGATACCAACACGACCATCCGGCTGAAACCGTATTGCTTGAAAAAGAAGGTGAGCGCCGAGAGAACGACATATCCAATGAGAACCGAGCCCGCCGCGCGAGAGCTGGAGAGTTTTCGCGTCGTGTAGACACCGAGTGATTGCATCGTGACCGCAAGAATCAGCCAGGGGACGATGAAGATGACCTGGTACGCGTACGCGGGGAAACGAAACACTTCGCCGAACCAGACAAATTCGGCGGCGATGAACGAGGCATCGATCAACAGCAGGTCGAGGCATGCAGCGCCGAGAGGCTTTGCCGCCCGGCCGATGAACGCTGCCCACTCCCTCGCGCCGATCCCAAATCGCAGTAGAAGATCCGAGACAATTCCCCGCTTGAAATGCTTCTGGACGAACACCCGCATCGCCGCATAAAATAATTTCACCTCGTCGATATCGCTGCGCCGCACACTCTGGCCTTTATAATGAACGATCTGTGTTGCGTGGACATAATAGACTCTCCATCCTGCGCGCTTGATGCGATAGCTCCAGTCGAGATCCTCGCCGTACATGAAGAACTGCTCATCCAGTCCTCCCACCTTTTCGAGAACGGTCCGGCGGAGGAACATGAACGACCCGCTGACCGCATCGACTTCGTACGATTCATCGGGATTCAGATACTCAAGATTATATCTGCTGAAGATCCTGGATTTGGGAAAGAGTGTGCTCAAGCCGATGATCTTCGTGAACGCAACCCATGGAATCGGAAAGCTCCGGCGGCAGGCAAGTTGGAGGGTACCGTCAGGATTGAGGATCTTACATCCTGCAAGCCCAACGTCCTGGTTCCGGTCGAGGAAGTCCATCATAACCAGAAGCGTATCTTCCTGCACAATCGTGTCGGGATTGAGAAGAAGAAGAAAGTCCCCCGATGATCCCTTCATCCCGATGTTGTTCGCCGCGGCAAATCCGAGGTTTTTTTCATTGACAAAAAGTCTGACGGCGGGGAATTTCTGCCGTACCATCTCGACGCTCCCGTCATCGGAGGCATTGTCGACAACGATGACTTCTCCCTCTATTCCGCTCATCGCCTTGCAGACCGACACAAGGGCATTCTCGAGGAACGCCCGCACGTTGTAATTGACGATGATGACTGATAGCTGCATAAGTCAGAGGCGTCCGAGCAACTTGCGAAATTTCAGCTTCCAAACCATGAAGACCGCTTCATAGACGATCTTTCTTGACATCTTCGAAACCCCCACCTGCCGGTCTGCAAACACAATCGGGTGCTCGACAAGCTTGAATCCTTTTGTGAACGCTTTGAAGTTCATTTCGATCTGAAATGCATAGCCGTTTGATTTCACGCGGGAGAGATCGATCGCTTCGAGAACTTCCCGGCGGAAACATTTGAATCCTCCCGTCGCATCTTTGACCGGCATCCCGGTGATGACGCGTGTGTACACATTGGCGGCATAGCTCAGCAGGAGGCGGCGGATGGGCCAGTTGATGACCCGAACGCCGTTTTTATATCTGGAGCCGATGACGAGATCGTACGTTTGGGCCTTCTCGAGCATTCGAGGGATTTCCTCGGGTCTATGGGAAAAGTCGGCATCCATTTCGAAGACGCGTGAGAATCCGTTGGCAAGCGCATACTTGAAGCCTTCGACGTACGCGGTACCGAGTCCCATTTTTTCGGGGCGATGAAGAACGTGGATGCGGGGATTAGTCGACTTTATCAGGTCAACGATATCCCCGGTCTTATCCGGCGAGTTGTCATCAACGATGAGCATCTCGATATCAGGCCCCTGGGAGAGAACCTCGCCGATGAACTTTTCAATGTTATCAGCTTCGTTATATGTCGGAGTTACAACAAGAGTCTTTTCCATATCATGTCGTGAAGATGGTCATTTCAATTTAGTATTCAGGATTTGGATGCGTGTCTTTGTTCGGCCACGCAATATCACACGCTAATACTCCACTTGCACCCGCAAGGATGCATAATGATCGACACCCGTTGTGGATGTCGGGTAAAACTTTGATGAACGCAGTTCATAGACGCCGTAAACGAACAAATTATTGACCGGCTCGAACGCAGCACGGAGCTGGACGACATCCTTGCGCACGAGATCACCATCGAGGAATGGAGCCACGTCGGAATCACCGGCGCGATGACCCTGCAAAATATTTCCTCCGACATTTGTGACCACCTGACCGGTCGAAACAGCATTGTTGCCATGTCGCGAGCCGGAGTAGCTCAACCACGTTCTCAGGCTTTTCATTGGCCGATAGCTCAACTGTAGAAACCACTCATCAGAGTTCGGACCGAGTCGATGGCCAAGTCCCAGACTGTTATTCGAGTAATCGATGCCGTCTGTCCGGTTGCTGTAAACGTAAGGCTCGATGCGCGTGTATTCTACAACGGCGTCGGTATTCTGAAGCCCCATTGGCTCGGCGACGAAGAGTCCTCCCTGCCAGCCCAATTCATTCCCCCACCAGCCCGTCCCGAGCTTGCCAAAATCGACATCATCGATGAGAAGTGTGCCGTACAATTTGTAATTGCTCATGGGAAAGAGCTCGAGATCAACCGTGATAAATGAATTATCTCTGTCACCGAGGGCATGTTCCGCCGACTTGTAAAAATTGATCGGATTAAGATACGCAAATTCAGGGCTGAATCGCTGGTAGATCGTCATTTCGGAAAGGCCAACATTGAGCTTTTCGAATAGCGAAAGCTGGAGCCGATGAAGCACCAAATACTTGTGGCTTCCGGGCGGCTCACCAGCGCGAATCCATTCAAAAAAGGTGGAGTCACTGACCAGCGAGCCGTGAAGAAAGACGTACTTCAATGACTTGTAGTGTGCATCGATCTTCAGAAAATCAAAGGCCGGAGCGTTGTCGGAAAGGAGCAGGCGGTCCGAGTAGCCGGTGCCGATGAGCGTGCGTTCCTTCCCGAACTCCAGATTGAACCAGTTCAGGTCGGCTCGAAGATATGCTTCTGCGAAATCGAAGTTCGTCGATTTCCCTTCCTTCAGTTTGTTGTTTCCCCTTAGCACCGGGTCGGTGAGCGCAAACGCCTTGTCGCCAAACACAGTTCCATCCGTCGCCTGCAGAAAAAAGCCGAGCTTCCCTTTGAGCGTGCCGCGGATGCGTCCGCCGTGCTGCTCGAGCGTGGTGCTCGTCGACCCGGAATTGGCGGCGTTGATTCTCCGATGGTCCAGCGACCCGAGGAATTCCACAAACACGGAGACTGAGGTATCGGCATACGTGTAAAGATATTTTTCCTTATCGGAGAGCATGTCGCCGGTTAGTCCATCCCTGAAAAGCGCAGTGCTTTCATCTTTTGAAGGATCAATTTCGTGCGCGAATTCTGTTTTGAATTTATCAAGAAATGCCTTTTCAGCGCCGGTGAGTTCGTCTTGTTCTGTGTCGATTTTGATCAGTAGAGCCGCAACGTCCTGTCGTGAAATCGGGATCATGGCATTGCTGTAGAGAGGCAGAAGTCCTTTCACGGCCATGCGATCGAGGAATTCATACACCTGGTTCGCCACAGGCACATTCTCGATCTGACACAACGCTTCATACATAAAGGCTTGCATGCCGACCAATGCCACGAACGACCCGAGCACCAGCGACCGTCTGAGATCTCTCATTTGCTATGTGACATACAGTGTTTCAAGTTTCAGATTTCAGTTTGCATGTGTCACGGTTTAGATAGCGTTTCGCATATCTCACATCGCACATCGCACATCTGCCAGCTATCCCTCCTTACTATCGATCCGCAATCCGAAATCCGCAATCCAAAATCGCTAATGTCCTTTCCCAAGCATCACCACCGCAATCGTGCTCAGGAGTATCTTAAAATCCATCCGAAGGGACATATTCTCTATATAAAAGAGATCGTATTGGACTTTTCTCCGAACGTCGTCGATATTTTCGTCATATTTATGCTTCACCTGTGCCCAGCCGGTAATGCCGGGGCGGACTTTGAGTCGGCGTTTGTAGAGCGGAATCTCTTTGGCCAGTTGTTCGACGAAGAACGGGCGTTCCGGGCGCGGCCCGACGAGGCTCATATTGCCGTCCAGAACATTGATGAGTTGGGGCACTTCATCAAGTCTGAGCTTTCGCAAAATCTTACCGGCGCGCGTGACTCGCGGGTCCCGCTTATTTGCCCAGACGGGTCCGGATCCGACTTCCGCGTCGTCATGCATGGAACGGAACTTAAGGATATGAAAATGTTTTTCGTCCTTGCCTACCCGTTCCTGTGTATAGAAGATCGGGCCCTTGGACTCGAGTCGGATGGCGAGCGCCACGAGCATCCAGATCGGGAGCCCGACGAGCAGGATGAGAAACGAGACCACGATATCGATGGCGCGCTTGACGGCGCGTTCCCACGGCTGCATGATCTCCGGCATGATCTCGATGAGCGGAAACCCATAGATCTGGTTTGTGCGTGCCTGTCCGCTGATGATATCGTAAAGATCCGGTATGATCTTCATGCTGACCGAATGTGAATTACACGAGCTGATGACATGGAGGAGCCGATCGTGCTGAGTCGAATCGAGAGCGATGAGCACATCTTTGATATTGTATTCATCGATGAGTTTTGGAAGCTCATTAAGTGAACCGAGCATTGGGACTCCCTTGTACGAATCGGTTTGGGACTCGCCTGCAACGGGAACGAAGCCGACGATCTTGTAGCCGAGCGCGGGATAGACCTTGATCGTATCGAAGAGATCCTGGGCTTTGGCGCTCCAGCCGACGATGAGTGTATTGTGCAGGCCGACGCCGGCCTCGAGGAGCCGGCGCTGGAACGTATGCTGGAGGAATCTCCCTCCGCCGACGCAGATAAGCAGCAGCGACCAATAGACAAGAATAAGCAACCGGGTATGGAACGGGGAACCGGCTCCTTGATCATCGACGAAGATAGCGAAGAAGAGGACCAGCGCACCGAACGTGACCGCTTTGAAGATCGTCGCGAACTCGTCGAAGCGGGATTTCGCGTACCATGATTTGTAGAGACCGAAGAGGAAAAAGACCAGCAGCCAGTAGACGCAGACGACGATCATCGGGAGCCAGAACTCCGGCTCGGTGACGTATGCAAGGAATCCGCTCTGTATCCGGAACCAGTAGTAGAGGGACCAGGCGAGGGAAAGGGCCAGCAGGTCAAGTAGGACGAGAACGATTTGGTCTTTTCTGTGGTTCATGATTTAGGGTAAAATCGTCCCCCATGTTTTACAAATAAATAGATAATCCCCTGTAGATGCAACCACGAAAGTTTTGAAAACAGCCTCTTCTTGGTAATTCGTTGCTCATAGTGAATAATTGAGGTGTAGGGAAAGAATAATACATTCCATCCGCTCTTGTGCATCCGTATACAGTAGTCAATATCTTCCGGACCATAAAAGATCTTATCATCGAGAAATCCTACCTGTTGCATTGCTTCTCGTCGAATAAGTTGACAAGCGCCAATAACATAATCCACATCACGAACATCAGATCTGGCCCATTCTGCCATTTCGTGATGTTTCAAGATCTTGCTACTTTGTGCCCACGGCAAAAATGAAAGTCTGCGCAGAATAAAGGCCAATGGGGTGGGGAAACGACGGCCACTGGGTTGGACTTTACCATCCGGGAATATGAGCTTTGCCCCGCACAACCCTGCTTTGGGGGTTGCGTCCATAAACTCAACCATTTTTTTTAAGGAGTTCTCTACGAGCAACATATCAGCATCCAGCGTAATAACATATCTCCCTTTGGCTATCGGGAAGGCCTGATTACGTGAAGGAGCCACTCCGCAGTTCTCTTGATTGACGATGAGAATCGCCTCTGGAAACGCTCGCCGCACCATTTCTGATGTACCATCTTGTGAATTATTATCAACAACGATTAGCTCATAGGTAATCCCCTTGGTATACTCCTTGATCGAATTTAACATGTCCTCAAGCATCGACTTCATTCGCCAGGAAATTATCACCACAGAAAGATCCATCATTTACTCATTGCATCCTATTTTGATCAATTCCATTCTGTCAACATTTAAACTATGCACGACGATATACTTAAGAACCTGTCATGCCATCCTTGAATACACAGTCTGACTGAAAACTATTTTACTTAATAATGTTGATAATTATCTGCCAAGAATATTTTTTGGCAGGAGGAAATAACCTAAAAACAACCTTATCAATGGATTCTAACAGATAGCCAAGCTTATTGTAAAATTTTCTCTTGTGAAATGGAAATGCTACCAGAGATATTAAGAAATAGTGATGTATTACTACCGATTGAAATTGTTTGGAAAGCCGTTGTAGATCTTTCACCTTTAATGGATGTTCATCATGTGATCTCATTGCAGGGGTAATGAGTCGAAACAGATTAATCAGAGGATTATGTCCTAACGGTTCGATGAATACCGCTCGTCCACCAGGTTTTAGAACTCTCCTAATTTCCGCTACAGATAGAGCAAGATCTAAATGATGCAGGATGCTTGTACCACAAATTATATCAAACGTTTCGGCGGCAAATTCTAGTCGCTCAGCATTCATTACTCGAAAATCAATAGAAACACCCCGTTTCTTTGCTCCCTCTCGTGCAGCTTTAATCGCAAATTCAGATATATCGATTCCAAAGACATCGGCATTTTTTTCAGCGAGGGAATGAGCATATGAGCCTAAACCACAACCATATTCTAATACCTTCTTCCCCGAACAATTTAGTAATATTGCATTCTCATATTCCTTTCGAATTGAAGTGAGCTCAGGATACATAAACGATAGGCCAGAACGAACCTGCGATCCATAGGCATTATCATGAAACGTTTGTTCACGCAAAATTCGACCATTGCCATTCGATGATTCAGACATTTACGTTTCCCATCAAATATTTTAGTTACGACCTGTCATGATTTGAACTCTTCACGAAACTCACGTATGTGAATTGATTTTTCTTTCCTTTGAAGATAGATTCCTTCGATTACTGACTTACAATATTTCGGCGGACGCGGCGAATCATCGACCCAATTTTTGGATGGAGTAATGTTAAGATCCGAACTGCAGAAACAATTGTGCGATGCTCGGATGGAAACACTTCTAGGAAGTTCGAGGCGTACTTTTCAAGCTTTGCCATTGAAACGCCCCAGGACCGAGAGCGCAGAAAGAAAAACCAGATACGCCGACGAAGAAATTTTCGTACCTCATGATGAGAAATGCCACCTTGTCGTTCCAGAAACGAAAAGAGAGTAACAGTATAATGTTCCTCGGCTTGATCAAGCATTCCAGTGTCAAAAAGGTATCTCGAATAATTATTATCATGCAAACGATATTTTGCCAAAACCTCAGGAATAAAAATAACCTTATAGAAGTATGCGACCTTGCTGAATAGGAGCCAATCTTCATATTCATAGCGAGGGCCTTCATCAAGAAGACCGACTCGTTCGAGACAATCTTTGCGGGTTAGGACTGTGAGAGTGGGAATAAAATTCTCCTTGATAAGCTTGCTGAACACATTCTGAGGTTCCCCTGCAACTCCCTTTCCGACCGTCGGATGAATCCCTCTGGCATACTTCTCAACGCCTTCCTGGTCTATGAACGCAGATTTTGCATAGACCAAAACTGCTTCGGGAAATCGTTGCAGAGTTTCTACCTGCCGTTCAAGTTTTTCCGATAGCCACACGTCATCCTGATCAATAAACGCCACATACGTTCCGCCTGCTTCTCGGATTGCCAAATTTCGACTTGCAGCTATGCCATGATTGGCACGATCCGGATGATGTAATAACCTTATGCGCTCCGGGAAATCATTGAGCAGGGTCGCTACCTTCGCGGGACCATCGTCTGTGGAGCCGTCGTCGACAACCAGTATCTCATAACAATCATAGGACTGAGAGATGATACTCTTCAATGTGGATTCAATAAACCTCCCGCCATTATAGAGTGGAACAATCACGCTCACGAGAGGATGTTTATTTGCTATGTCGTGTATCGAATCCATTACCGTCTTGATTTTTGAAATGTAGAAAGATAGTGCTTAAGAGCGTACATAAGAATTATTGCTTAGTACGAATTTCCGTGCAAACGAGCCTGAATGTCATCCCCATCCATGCGACGATGTAGACGAACCAGAGAAATCCGAGAGGACTAAGAAAGAAGGATAATCCCATGACAAAAACCATGACGCTGTAGAATGATACAAGCTCGATCGTTGGATTACGACGCATGGCGTAGTAGACGGAGCCAATAAATAATCCACCGATCAAAGGCACGAGAGAAATCCCAAGCAGGCCAAAATCGCGATAGTAGGTCCAAAAAATCGAGTACGCATTGTAACCACTTGTCAAATAAGGAGTATCCACAAGCCCGAAGTACTCTTTGATGGGATACTTCAAACCCGTCACGGCAAGAGCGAAATCGAACGTATAATAACCGTACGTATGTTGATCCAGCCGACTTACTGCATGAACGAAGTTCTCGATGTTCATCACCATATACATGTATGGCTCCGTGAAAATTGCATATTGATACGAGAACTTCATTTGCGAGGTTGTGTAGAGGACCGTTTGCACAAGCTGCCCAACGCGAAGGCTTGCAATGGAGTAAATAACAAATATCCCCAATATCACGAACAATATCATTGTCCTGAATCGTATATATCGTGTGGTATAGTAAAGAAGTGTAAACACCATCATTGAAATCATGATAAGTTGATATCGTTGAAGAAGAAACAAATATGTGAGAATGCTGATGAAAACTAAAATCTTAAGAACTCGCTTTTTACTATGGTTGTCGCGGGCAACCAAATGATAAACGAGGGAAAGGATAACCACGATGGGCATGTGATGAATGAATAGTCCGATTCCGAAGATAAAATACTCGATGCGAGCGGCCGACGGATTGGGGGCAAATATCGGAATATATCCCTTGACAAGATAGGTAACGAAATACCCGACAAGATACGTAACAAATGCGAGGATGATAATATAAAACAGTTTTTCGTCATCGATTTTTTGATGCTTAACCATTTGTCGCATTCCGTTTATCGGATGGAGCTGAGCGCCAATACTCACAACATAAGCTGCAACAAGACCAAGAATAAACGAGGTTGGACCCAATAATGCGTATGCCCACTGTCCGAACGTCCATTCAGATTGAAATCCACTGAACTTTAGGTTCGCCAGCCCAAATACGATGCTCCAAGTAAACCCAAATACTCGAGCTGGAGACATAATGTCCGCTTCTCTTTTGAGCATTGAACAGCAGATGAGAAATGCAATCAGGAAACACGTAATTGAAATCCAAATCATCGCAGAGTTTATTTCAAAACTTCTTCATAAATGTATTGAAACGCTTTTGCCATTTTTTCTTTCGGAGAATACTTAGTAACGATCACGTCCAATGCGGATTTTCCGATGTCGCTGAGTTTCGGTTTGTTTTTGTAAATATTTTCTACGAGCAAGGCTGCTTTTTTATAGTCCCCCGCTTCAAAAAGCCAACCAGTGATGTTATCTTGTATTATATCTTGAATACTCCCAACGTTCGCTGCCACAATTAATTTTTTTGCCGCCATAGCTTCCAATAAAGCGATTGGCAGTCCTTCGAATCTCGAAGTATATAACACAATATCAATGGCTGATAACAACTTTGGAATATCTACTGAATCCTGATGGCCGGTAATTCTCAACTTGTGTGAAATGCCCAAACGGCTTGCCATGCGAATTATTTTTTCTCTCAGATCGCCATCACCCACCCACAACAAATACATATTGTCTATTTGAGAGTTCAACGTTGCTGCCACTTTAACAAACAATTCGGGATCTTTTTGAAAAGTGAGTCTTCCAATCATGCCAATAACGAAAGCATTGGGTGGAATGTTAAATTTTTTCCTTTGATTTTCGGCATCCTCCTGCGTAATGCGCAAGAAGCTATCGACATCAATTGACATCGAAACTACCTTAGCCATATTAGATTTTAACAGTCCATTTGAAATTCCGAGGTCATATTCACTCTTACTGAGCACCGTTATGAAAGCGGAGGAATTGTAAATGAAACGTTCGATAGTGGTAAATAATACGCTGAGTGGGAAAGTTTTATGTTGAGCAAGCTTAACAACATGTCCTGTATAGATAATCTTCGCGAATAGTCCTTTATTCGCTGTACAACAAAGCAGACCCGCTTTTGCTGTGTGTGCATGGATCACGTTATAATTTTCTTTTCTTAACAGTGTCCTAAAGGCAACTACAGCCGGCAAGAAAGAAAAGATCGAATAGTCGACTTTCAAATTATGAGTCGAAATATTCTCTTGCCTCAACAATGCATATAATGGGCCGTCTCCAAAAACCGCAACATGAATTTCAAACCTGTCGCATGGTAAGTGACGAATTATCCTCAGGATATAGTGTGCTACCCCACCGAAATCGCTTGCCGGGTATACGATGAGTAATTTTATTTTGTTTTTAATCATCACAGCTGACTCTGTTCGCTTTGTAATGCGAGACGCTATTTCACAATTGTCTAGAAATATTTGACGAACCTTCGGTAAGTAGTTTGACTAGTACCGCGCCAAAGGAGACTAAACACGCGGCAATGAGCCCGTCGCCGGAGCGTCTTAGCTTGAAGGTAATGTAAAACCATAAACGTCGTGGTGGCTGTCCCATCCCTGCTCAAGAAAAGAGGTCTCATTCCATCGCCCGATGCCGAGTGTTATTGCCAGCATTCGTTCATGCGATACCACCGAAATTCCATACCCGCGGTGATTCTTGTAATCTGCATATCCATATCGTCTCTGGTGGAACTGGGAGAGTAATGTCGCCTGGGCACTCGAAGTGAGCCCATACGTTTGGCTTTTGTCTCGGATCCCGTCAACAGAATTCAGTCCATGAGCAGTAAACACGCATAGACCACCAGGGGAGAGATGGTCATGAAAAAATCTCAATAGGTCAATTGTGGCATTCTCGTTTATGTGGGTAACGAGTGAACCACACCAAATCAGGTCAAATTTACCAGACAATTTTAGCTTCCTAAAGTCTATGTCTGAAAGTAAGGGCTTGACGGAGAACATGCGATTGCAGAAATCCAGAGTCTCAATGTCGAGCTCAGCAGCGGTAATCTCTGCGTCAGGAAACCTCACTCGTAGAAATCTAAGCACCCTCCCTTTACCGCATGGAAAATCAAGGATAGTTCGCACCGCAGCGGTTTCGTTTGATTTGTCAAGAGCGGTTTCAATGCAGCGGATTGCCGATAACCCGACAGAAAGATAGTGTCGTGCCTCAAGGGGGATGTACATTCCGTCTTTGCGATGCACCTGAAGCGTTACTTCATTTAGCAAAGCTTTTTCTTCCACTGACACAGTATTATCTAACAAGAGCTTCCTCTTTGCAGAATGAAAATCTGCCGGTGCTATGAGCATAACCATAAGGCTTCGTAATACGTGATATAACTTACGAATGTGTTTCATTCCCCCCTTCTCCATATCCCCGATCGACAGTTCTTATTGTTCATTGGTACGCCTAGATAGTTGTAATTGATCACGATGAGCTCGTAGATTGTTGAAAGAAAAAAATGTTCACTCATCCTATGCACAAGGCTTCGTGACAGCCATCAAGATCTCTTCGCCATCCCTAAGAAAGAACACCTTCACTAATCCCTCGATAGCCAAGAATATGAATCTCCACTATTTGTTGTGGATAGAATATCTTCGCCATTCACTTTTCTTCCCTCTGTCCATTTCCTCTGGTGCGTTCACTCTTGACGGCAATTGATTTCAATTTCGCACATTGCACGACAAATGGATTAATCATTAAACCGCTGTTTTACAGATAGCTAGAATGAGGGCCATATCGAATCGAAAGCCAGCGTACTTCGGAGGCTCAGGCATTACCGGATATCGCTCAATTGCTTCAAAATAGTGGGGAAAGAAATACTTGAAAAACAAACGTTGCAACTTCCGACTGTAGGGAAACCACTTCTTAAAGTTATATTGCCCATACACATCAACGACATTGAAATATTGCTGAAGAAGAGCCTGAAATTCATCCCTTGACCATTCCCTGATATGATAGGAATTCTTCGGCTTATCCCTTAATGTTCCATGCTCTCTCACCGGAGTAGAGATGATGAGAATCCCTTTAGGTGCAAGTGACCGCGTTACCTCGGCAAGAAATTTTTCAGGACGTTCAAGATGCTCTATAGTCTCAAAAGAGATAACGATATCAAAATCTCCATACGCTGATAAATTCTCCGCAGATCCCACCGTAAACGAGATATCACTGTTCCCATAATGCTCTCTTGCATAATCCACCGCTTTGTCCGAGATATCGATACCTAGAATAGACGTAGCTCCCGCTGCTTTGAGCACGGCGGCACCATATCCAGAACCACAAGCAATATCTAACACCCTTCGCCCGCAAACAAATTCTTTAGCAAATTCATAACGGGTAACGTGTTGATAAACAAGTTCTGCGTTATTGTTTTCCTCTACAATGAGTCTCTCAACTACCATCGCAATTGATTCAGTAAACTTTCATCCGTATCCAATAATCCTCTGCAGGATGTGTCGGCTTGGCTGACCATGAGCCACTTACATTCCGCCAAGACGAAATGAATCCTTGAATGCGAAAATTAATTTTCGCTCTTTACTTGTGAATCCAAGAAAATAGAACACTGTGGTACATAGAGCAATTGCTATCGGTCCGATATACCAAACAGGCCACAAGCGAATTTTCCACAATACAATCCCAATAATTGCAATTATGATCATCGGAAGGCTGTTTTTAAAACTAACTTCCCAACCCGTGAAAAATGATCTCGTGGCATACTTATACCCAAGGCCGATGAATATGTTCGTGATCAAAGAAACGATCGCGGCCCCAGTTGGTCCATATCTTGGAATTGCAGGTACATTCAACATTAAGTTCAATATCGTTGCAAACATTACAACAAGCATTCTATCTTTTTGTCTAAGAGATGTTGTAAGCATCAAGCCGTAGGTTTCCACAGCAAATCGTATAAATATTATGAAGGAGAATATTCTCAGGATTGAAACCGATTCAGAAAATTGGCGACTTCCATAAATCACATTGATAATCTGATCAGCATAGATAAATATAACTATAGATATAAGAAGTGCGCAAAACGTGAGTGTCTTGTTAAGTAATTGTCCAAGAATATTCCATTGGACTTTATCTTCACTATTCAGTCTGGACAACACCGGTAGTAAAACAGAAGTCATGATATCAGGAATGACCAAAGTAAATACAACCAGTTTAAAAACGGCCTGATAAACCCCAACATCGTGGGAACTCTTCATTGACGCTAATAAAATTGTATCCAATTGAAAACAAAGATTACCAAACAAGATCAGCAAGCCGAAATTTAAAACTTGTTTTAATGTTGTCTTCCAATCTGAATAATTTAATCGAACAAAGGTTGTTTGAGTAAATCGCGAGGCAATACGAAGAGCAAGGAAGAATCCAGATATCCGGGTGACAATAAAAATTAATGCAAATACATGAAGGGGAAATTGAAGATTCCACGCAATAAATAAAAGGCAAAGGGAAAAGAGGTTGGTAACAAAAGAAATTTTTGTTTCATGGTGTAATTGTTCATACCCTTTAAACAAGGCGAAGAAAAAATTACTGAGCGAAGTGAAGAAAACATTGATGCTGAAAATCTCCATCAGTAATTTAGTGGATGCATCCAAGGATTGAAACACTGGAAGTATCACCATGGCGATCGTAGCGACGACTGCAAAAATTATCTTCAATGAAAAATATTTTTGGGCAATTTCCGTCGCGCGGTCTCGATACCGTGCAACTTCAGTGGCAAGAAGGGTATCAAATCCAAAATCAGCAAAGATGAGAAATATCGTGGAAAAAGTATGAGCAGTGGTGAATTGCCCAAATGCCTCAGGGCCATAAAGACGTGCGATACCCACAAAAAGAACAAAATTTGACGACAGGCGTATTAGTTGCGACAGAAATGCAAAGAGAGAATTCCAACGGATGCGGGAAGCTTGTCTAAGCATGAATTAACTCCCTCTGCCATTCTTCCAGAGCAGGTGCTTCAGTCCAAACCAATCAGAACGAATGACCATGAAGAGAGTATCGAACCGGTCAGGATTCAACCTACGCAACCGGTCGATACCTTCAGCGCAAAAGACGACAAAAAGGGAAAGAATCGTTGAAATTACCAAGGCTAGGAATGCAAAGAGAGAAACTTTAGGTTTGGCTTTATGCTCGGGTACGCCAGCATGATCAAGCACAACAACCGATGGAGTGCTCCTGTTTTCTTCGACCTTTGCCTGCTCAAATAACGGTGTAATGAACTCCAAAATTTTATTTTGAATCTGAAGATCGCGGTAAAGCCGCATGTACTGAGCAGCAAGTTCCGGGGCCTGCTTCAGGGGAACGAGAAGTCTCATATTATCACCCGCATTGAATGAGCCGGAGTTCACCTCTCTAATTTTCTTTCTTATTTCCTGGACTTCATTCTCGGTTGCGGTAACACTAGGATGTGATTCAGAGGCCGTTCGCTTTAATACATCCAATTCAATCTCCTTTGCGGCAAGCTTGCCATAAAGTTCGGCTCCCCCTCTAATGGATGCTTCTGCTTGTTCCGGAACAGCTATCACTCCATATTTCATTTGAAAATTCTTCATCGTTTCTTCAGCATTGCGAAGATCGACAAGATTTTTCTGATATCTTTGCTCGACAAATTCCCTATTGCCTTTCGCATTCTGTACCATCAATTCAGAATTTGTCTCATTCAGGAGTTCAATATATTGGTTCGCCATCTCTGCTGCTTTCTTTGGATCCTTATCATAAACACTAACGGTAAGATTGCCTTCATCCTGGAGCTCTACCACTGTGTTATCTATCAGCTCTTTTGCAGTTTTTTCATTCGGATACGAAGAAGAAGTGAAATCGTAAATTTCGATGAGATTAAATTTCTTGATCATACCACCGATCACTCGGTCGCTCTTCAGAATCGCAACGTAACGATCAGCTTCAGAAGGCCCGCTTAATCCCCCCAACTTCTTGCTTCCACCGGATAACGTCTTGACAAGTGATGAAACTCCTTCAAATCCGGAAAAAAGACTCGCCTGCTCCGCCGGAAAGACCGATGCGGTTGATTTATACCATTTCGGCAAAAGAAATGCCACGATGGTCGTTACTAATGTCGTGAATAGAATAAATCTGACGAGGAATTTTCTCCACTTCACAATAATCGCAAAAAAATCGAGGAAGACCTCTCCAATGGGGGCCATTTTAGCATTTTCGAGCATCGTTTTACTAGATTCAGTGGACATCACTGTCTTATGATTTTCAGTCATCTGGTGTTTATTTCCTCAGCTGCACGATAATCACCGCCAGCCCAATCACCACACTCACCACCGTCGCCATCTGGCTCGCAACAGTCATGTAATAACCAAACGGATGCTCAACCTCGGCGGGAATCCAGACGTTATCCGCCTCCTCGATGCGAGTGTCGCCGGGTTTCAACCATTGCTTCGTCTTTGCCTTGATGATTTTCACATCTCCTTCGTTCGCATGATCCGCAAAGCCGCCAGCCCTCCGGACATAGTACCCAACGTCCTTGCCCTCAACGAATGGAATATGACCTGGCGACACAACCTGTCCGAACACATAGACCGTCCTGTACCGCGACGGGACAATAATCTGATCCTCCCTCTGCAAGATAACATCTTGCGACGTATCCTTATCGACAAACAATTTCTTGAAATCAACAACCACCGCCTCCTGGTGAATTCGCAGAAGCGACTCGACTTCATACCCCGTGGTGTCGCTCGACGAACCGCGCCCCCGCATGCTTAGAATCTCCTCCTTCTCAATCTCCTTGACATTCTCCGGGAGATATGTCTGACGCACAATCTCGGCATGGTCCAACGATGCAAAGTCGGTGAATCCGCCCGCATCACGGATAACCTCCGAAAGACGAGTACGATTCCGCGTGATCGGATAGGTGCCCGGATATCGAACCTCTCCCCTGATGTCAACGTTGTAATCGGCACGCTCATCCGATCTCGCCTTCACGATGATCCGATCCCCCGGCTGCAATGGAATATTCGGCTCCCTCCGATCCATGATCGCAGCCAGATTGATCGTCTTGTTCGACAGCGATGTGCCGTCGTCATTCATCCGGGAAAATATGGCCTCCTCCGGCAAAGCCCGCCCCGTAAGCCCGTTGGCGATCTTGATCGCATCGAGAAGACTGTCACCCGGAACATACTCGAACCGACCGTTGGTGTTGAACTGACCATACACCGCGAACACGTTTTTTAACGGATCACGTTTCGGGACGACCACGATATCACCCTCCCGGAGATAGGGATTCAATGATTCGTCGTGCGTCGCAAAATATTTCTGAAGATCCACTCGATTGAATGAACCATCCCTGTGCTTCACGACGATGTTGCGCATCGACATCGTCCGCAGCACGGGCTCAAGCTCGTACCCCGTCTGAAAGCGGGAAAGCTTGTTTGCCTCGTCGATCGCGCGGTTCGTCCGGTCAACTGCGTTTATCGTATACAAACCCGGATTGAGAACAGTCCCAACGACGCTCACGATAATTGGACGAGGTTTCACGAGCGTTGCGGTGATCTCCACATTGAGATATTTCTTGCGTGCCTCGCTGAGAATCTTCTTCTTCGCCTCCGCCAGAGTGAGATCCGATACTCTCACCTCCCCAATCGTCGGGATGATCAACGTACCCTCCGGCGTCACGGTGAGGGTGTAATTTTGGGGCGGGCTCATCCAGATATTCACAGCGATCATATCCGATGGACCGACGTAATATCTTTCGGGGTCGACCGTCGACTCAAGAGCCATTCCGGCAGGCTGCGTCAGTGACACGTTGGTACGATCGGGAGACATGAGATCAAGCAAATCCAATCGTCTTGGGTCCTTCTTCTCCTGAGCACCGACAACGCCGCCGAAGACCAGCGTAACCATCGAAGCGGTGAGGATCGCTTTCCACCATCGCCACCGGTACCCACAGAAAAGACCGTTATCGCTCCTCATACATCTTCCGATAATAATGCTGATATTCACCGCTGATGATCCGCCGCCACCATGGCTCGTTGCTCAGATACCAATCGACCGTTTTCGCCATCCCTTCATCGAACATCAACGCTGGCTTCCAGCCCAATTCCTTCATGATCTTTGTTTGATCGATCGCATAGCGCCTGTCATGGCCAAGTCGATCTTTCACAAACGTGATGAGCGATTCGGGTTTGCCGAGTTTTTTCAATAATAATTTCACGATGTCGATGTTTCGCATTTCATTGTTCCCACCGATGTTGTAGATTTCCCCTATTTTCCCTTTGTGAAGAACAACATCGATCGCCGTGCAATGATCGGCAACGTACAGCCAGTCGCGGACGTTCAGCCCGTCGCCATACACCGGCAGCGGCTTGTTATCGATGGCATTCGCAATCATCAGAGGAATGAGCTTCTCGGGAAACTGGTACGGCCCGTAATTGTTCGAACACCGCGTGATCAGCACAGGTAAACCAAACGTATGATGATAGGCCTGTACCAACAAGTCTGCCGACGCTTTGGAAGCGGCGTATGGACTGTTGGGGTGCAGCGGCGTCATCTCGGTAAATTTTCCGGACGAGCCGAGGGAACCGTACACTTCATCGGTTGAAACCTGAAGATACTTCTTGATGTTGTTCTGCTTTGCCACCTCAAGCAGGACGTTCGTGCCCGCCACGTTCGTCTCGATGAAAATGGCGGGACCCATGATGCTTCGGTCGACGTGCGACTCCGCAGCAAAGTTAATGATTACCTCGACCTGATGCCGATCGACCGCCATCTCAACCGCCGACCGATCACAGATATCAGCCTTCAGAAAGACATAACGCGAATTAGCATCAAGCCCCTCCAGGTTTTCGAGGTTGCCCGCGTAGGTTAGCTTGTCAAAATTGATGATCGTATACGACGGATAATGATCGAGCATATACCGGACAAAATTGCTGCCGATGAAGCCGCATCCGCCTGTGACAAGAATCGTCATTGGTTTTTAGTCATTCGTCATTGGTTCTTGGTCATTAGTAATTGGTTCTTTGTCATTCGTCCTTCGGGATGGGTCTTGACAAATACTTGGTCGGCATCGTTTTGCCGGCGCCCAGCTGTTGAATCATCCGTAAATGGGTGACGCAGTGGACTCAAAATTACAAAATTGAGCCGCTAAAGTCAATAAAATGAATCGGTAATACGAAATTCCTGATGCGCAAAGTGAGAACGGTGAATTAGCGGTAACAAAGTGGCAGGGGGAGAATATCCTCGTAGAATGAAAGAATTTTCAATGTTCTTTGATTAAAGGTAGGGATTTTTCTTAAGAGAATCAAATGTAGATTCACTTGATATTATTGAAATTATTGACATGATGATATCGCGAGATGGCGTGTCAGATGATCTGGATCGTGTCGGAACGGACCCAGCCTACCTTCCCGTCGGCAAGGCGGATTTTCCTCCATTCGCCTACGGTATCGAGGAGTTCAACCTTCACTCCTTCGTGCAGGACGAAGAGATCGGTGCTTTGTGCATCCGGGGAACTCTTGACGGAAATCGAAGGAGCGAAAACGATCGCTCCCGTCTCTGTTTGCTCGTGCCGGCTCTGCCGGACCATGCCGACATACGAAGTCACGGAGATGAGCAGGCAGATCGCAGAGATGAAAAATGACAATCGCCTGATGATCGGCTGTCGAACAAACAGAAACAACGCTCCACCGAGTGCGCCGCACCAGAGAAAAATAATGGCGAGAGTGGCCCATGTTGTTGCAGAGAACATCGACACGAAGACCTGCCACCATTCGACAAAGAACAATTGAGGGATCGGCTCAATCCTGTCGATGATCCGGAGATTTGCCAGGCGGAGATTGTAGGCGATATCGTCATCATGCGGGGCAAGGCGCCTTGCGCGCTCGTAGTTGAGGATTGCCGCCGGGATGTTCTTGAGCTTGAAATACACGTTGCCGAGATTGTAAAAGAGGGCCGGAGCCTCATATCCATTTTCTGCGATCTTCTCATAATATGGAGCCGCCTGCTGATAATCGCCGATGCGATACAATTGATTGGCCTGTTCGAACTGCAAACCGACTTCCTGCGCGAAGGCAACGTGACCCACGATCAAAGGAATTATCAAGAGGAGTCTTTTCACAGCGCTTCTTCGATCTTCGAAATGATCTCGGCGGCTTCTTTGTACACACCATCCATCATGAACGAATCAGCCGATGGGGCGAACCGGGCGAATTCACATTGTTGGATTGTCGAGGTCAGACGCGTGACGATATCCTCCGGAACTCCGCGGCTTTCAAGGATCGTTCGGACTGCATCGGTCGAGAGGTCCGACGGTGGAAGCGACAGCTTATCCGCGACATATCCCCACAGAGCCCGCGAAATCTCAGCGTAGAATTCTTCCTTCTTTTTTTGTGCGAGGAATTTCTTTGCTTCGACCAGTCTCTTTTGGGCGATTTTTCTCGCTTTCCGGTTGCGAAGCGACATCACATCGCCGAGGCGTTCCTGCCTCCGCCTCACGGCCAGCACCAACCCGGCGCAGGCGAGGAGCGGACTGACCGACAACAGGTAGAAAACCAGGGAGCCCGCAAATGGTTCTCCCTTTCGTGTGAACGCGACATTGTCGCTCCTGATGAACCGAATATCTTCGCCGAGCAGTTTGACTTCTTCCTTACTGATCCCCGATGTGGGAGCCGCGAGGATCTCACTTCCTTTGCCGACGTCGAGCAGGAACTCCGGGCTCGTCGACGCCACATACTTCTTTTTCTCCACATCGAAGTATGAAAACGTGAAGGGTGGAATTCGCTGTTCACCCGCATGGCGCGGGAGCAGGAGGAACTCGAACGTCCGGCTCCCCGTGACCTTCTCACCCTGGTGGGAAATATTATCCGAAATCTTCGGATCGTACTTTTCCAGATCGGGCGGAATATGGAGAGTCGGCGCCCCGAGCAGCTTGAGGTTCCCCGAACCGGAGATTTTCACTTTCAACGTTACGGGCTCGTTCGTTTTCGTCTGCGTTTTGTCGAGCCACGCCTCCATCGAAAACTTTCCGACGGCGCCGCCAAATCCCGGAGGAACGCCGGCCGGAGGGAGCGGTGCGACGGTGATCCTCAAAGGCTCACAACGGAGTTTACGATTGACATTGGAAACGCCCCCCAGGAATGGATCATTGAAGAATTGATCGAAGATGTCATTCGATCGGCGCCGCGACTGGACCTGCACGACACAGTTAACTTCCATCGGATCGACGTCGAGCGTCCCGGCCCGCTGCGGAAAGAGCGCGACTTTTTTCAACACGGCCACATCGTAGCGCTTCCCGTTGACGACCTCCTGCGAGAACTGCACCTGTTTAATTTCCTCGAGATCTTCACTCCAGAATCCGGTGAACGCCGGCGCCTTTCCAATGCTGAGGTTCGCCAGCCGCGTTCGATTATAGAGCTTATAGGTAGCCGTGACCTGTTCACCCTGATAGACGCGCGATTTATCCACCGTCAATTTGAGGAAAAGATTATCCGCGATCTGCTTTTCGAGATTGGCATCCGCCTGGGGCTGGTTGGCGTTTTGCTGACCCGCCTTCGGAGCCGGAGCTCCTTTCGTGACCGTGATCGTGAGAGGCTGGGTCTGCAATTGCTTCCCGTTGAACTCGATGGCGGCAGCGCCGATCGTGAACTTGCCCTCGGCGCGCGGCTGGAGCACAAAACTGTAGGAGATCGATGACGACACCGCCCCGTTGATGAACTGCATGTTCGTCGATTGGTTGGGCCCTCCGACCGTCAGGAAATCATTGAACGCAGGCGGACGAAAATTTCTTCCGCCGCTTCCGCCATTCAACGTGAACGTGATCTGAAACTGCTCACCGAGGCCAACCGTCGTCTGTTCGACCGAAGCGACAAACGATGCATTCTGTGCGACGCTCAGACTGAAGGCGACAAAAATGAGAACAGATATTTCAAGAAGCCTTGTTTTCATCCGGCGAAGTTACCAGTCTTTCTCCACCCGCACCCGGGCCGGGACTTTCTTATGCAATTTTTTCTGAACATTCTTTTCTTCGTTCTTCAATGCCTCCAGAATTCGTTCTGCATCCTGTTTGGATATCTGCTGTTTCTTCTGCTGGGCTCGTTTCTGCTGTTCATCCTTTTGCTCGGCCTGCTGTTGCTTCTGTTCATCCTTTTTTTGCTGATCTTGCTTTTGCTGATCCTGCTGGTCCTTTTTCTGTTGATCCTGTGATTTCTGATCCTGCTTCCCTTGATCCTTTTTATCTTCCTTCTGCTGGTCCTTATTCTTCTCGTCTTTCTTCTGCTGCTGCTGCTGTTTCAACATCATCTTCGCATATTCGAGATTGTACTTCGTATCGGCATCGTTCGGGCTGAGCTTGAGCGCCTCTTTATAGGCAGCAATGCTTTCGGGGATCTTCTGCGCCTTGAGAAGGGAGTTGCCGAGATTGTGGAACGCCTGCGACTTGTCCGATCGATCCGGCGATCTTGTCGCCGCCGACTGGTATTGCTCGGCTGCTTCTCCGAACCTTCCCTGCCTGTAGAGCGCATCGCCCAGGTTGAACGCCCCTTCATGAACCTCCCTGTTTTTCTCGAGCGCCTTTCGGTAATTCACCTCCGCATCGGAATACTTGTTGTCCCTGTACTGTCGGTTGCCGTCACGGATCAGGGATCTCTCGGACTGGCTTTGCCCCTGAGCGATCAGGATCAACGACACGAGCATGATCTTCACGAAGGTGCTCATTCTCTTTCCTTGAAGAAGTCCCATTTCGCCAGCCATCGGTTTTTCCGTTCTGACACAAAAAATTCCATCACAAGCAATAGCAGTCCGACACCAAGAAAGTACTGAAATCTATCCTCATATTCCGTAAAGACCTTTGCGCCGAATTCCTTCTTCTCCATCGATTGTATTTCCTTCAGCATGACATCGAGGTCGTTCTGCTGGTTCGATGCGCGCAGATACCTGCCGTCCCCTGCGTCGGCGATCTGCTGAAGCCCGAGTTCGTCAAGCTTTGTGACGACCGTGCTTCCTTCGGCGTCCTTCCTGAATCCAACCTGGACATTGTTCTGGTAGACCGGGATGGGAGTGCCTTCGGGTGATCCCATGCCGATGGCGTGGATCACTGCTCCCTCACCCGCCGCGTCCTTTGCCGCAGCGATGGCATCGTCTTCATGATTCTCACCGTCCGTGATGAGGACGATCACTTTATGTTTCTTCTCCCCTTCGGCGAATGATTTCATGGCGAGACGGATTGCGGACCCGATGGCGGTCCCCGGCACCGGGACGACATCGACATCGATCGTGCTCAGGATGAGACGGGCGGCGGAGTAATCTGTGGTAAGCGGCAGCTGCAGATAGCTGTCGCCTCCAAAGACGATCAATCCGATCCGGTCGTTCTGCAGCTTGTCGATCATCCGGGAGATCTCCTGCTTTGCATTTTCGAGCCGGTTCGGTTTGAGATCTTCAGCTTTCATGCTGTTGGAGACGTCGAGAGCGATCATGATATCGACGCCTTCGCGCTTCACCTCTTCCATTTTTGTGCCGATCTGCGGGTTAGCGAGCCCGAGGATCACAAACAGCACTGAACCTGCCACGAGGAGAAATTTCAAGCTCTGTTTGTATTTCCCAAGTCCGGGGATGATCTGTGCAAGAAGGCCGGGCTCGCCGAAGCGCTTCAGCGCCGTCTTCCTCTGTTGGCGCGCCCAGAGGAACAAGACGAGCAGGATCGGCAGCAGGCCGATCAAATAAAGATATTCGGTGTGCGCAAAGCGGATCACGGTATCTTCCTGAAGAGTGTCTGTGACAGGGCGAACTCCAGCAGCAGAAATAATCCTCCGATCATCGCGGCAGTGTAAAATTCCTCTTTGTGCTTCCGAAACTGCGTCACCTCGATCTTCGTCTTTTCGAGCCGGTCGATTTCCTCATAGATGGCCTTCAATTTACGATCGTCCGTGGCCCGAAAATATTTTCCGCCCGTGCCATCGGCGATTTTCTGCAGGAGTGTCTCGTCGATTTCGACCGCCATGTTCTGGTACTGTACTCCGAAGGGCGTCTGGACCGGGTACGGCGCTGTGCCGATGGTGCCGACGCCGATCGTGTAGACGCGAACTCCGAACGACTGAGCGATCCCGGCGCCGGTAAGGGGATCGATCGAACCGCGATTGTTGACGCCGTCGGTGAGAAGAATGATGACCCGGCTCTTCGCTTTGCTCTCCTTCAGCCTCGTCACGGCCGTCGCCAGTCCCATCCCGATCGCCGTGCCGTCCTCAACCATGCCGGTTTTCACCTGGCCAAGGAGGTTCTTCACGACGGCATGGTCGAGCGTGAGGGGGCATTGGGTGAAACTTTCACCGGCAAAGATGACCAGGCCTATCCGGTCGTTCGGTCTTCCCTCGATGAAATCGATGGCTACCCGCTTCGCGGCTTCGACCCGATTGGGACGGAAGTCTTCCGCGAGCATGCTGCTGGAGATGTCGGTCGCCAGCACGATATCGATACCTTCCGTGGAAACGTTTTCGCCCCGAGAGGTCGATTGCGGGCGGGCAAGCGCGGCAATCAGCATGACCAGTGCTAGGATGCGCGACACGAAGAGCACGTGCCTCAATCGCTGACGCCATGTCCGGGGCACAGAACGGAAACCGCGGAGCGACGACACGCGCAGTTCAACAAGCTGCTGCCTTCCGCGTTTCCACTGCCAGAACACCATGAGAGGTATGAGCAGGAGAAACAGAAAAAATTCAGGGTTTGCGAACGTCACACCGGTCATGCGCCCACTTCCTCCAGCACCTCAGGGTGCAGGGCACCTGCTGAGCGACGCCGCGTCCCTTCGACAAATGCCGTTGACGACCGCATACATTTTTCATGTTCGGTGGCCGCCGGCTGAACTCTTGCAAACTTTACAAGATCGGCCAGCGTCAGCAATTCCCTCAGATCATTGTACAATTCATGATCAATGCGTTTGATCTCCTGAGCGGAGAGAATTTCGTCGGTGATCATTTCAAGTGCCCTGACGTCGAAACGGCGTTCGATGTAGAGCCGGACGATGTCGGTGAGTTTCGAATGATATTCCTTCACTTTCCCCCGCTGCCAGAGTTTTTCCGCGTCGAGCGAGCGCAGCGCTTCGAGAGCCACTTCATGCGCGGGCCGTGGGGGCGGCTCCGGAATGATGCTTTCTCCCCTTTTGCGCTTCTTCATGACGTAAAAGACCACCCAGACCACCGCGGCGATGACGACGATACCGATGAGGTACGGAAGGATCTCTGAAAACGAGATGCCGGGCGTCATCGGCGGTTTGATGTCCTTGATCTCTTTGGTTGTATCGACGGCCATGCCATGAACGAACACGGGGATTGGCGACGATTCTGCGAACAGCGTCGCGGTGTCAACGGAGGACTTATAGCGGACGTTGAGCGGCGGGATGATGAACGTGCCGGTGTCGTATGCGGTGATCGTGAAGCTGGTCGATTCGACTATATCCTCACCGATGCTCTGCCGTTGTATCGAATCCCGCTGGATAATTTCAAAGCCGGCAAGTGAATCGGGCAGCGCGACGAACTGAATATCCTGATGCCCGGGATGGCGAACTTCGACATGCAACGTCAGCCAGTCCCCGATGAGAATATTGTTCGAATCGACCCGTGCTGTAACCTTCACCTCCTGCGCAGCTGATTGATTGATGAGGCACAATGAGAGAAGGATCACATAAATCGAACCACGAATCACCCCCCCCTGGTCGAAATCCGAAATCCGAAATCCGAAATCCGAAATGTCCATGTTTTCTCCCCGGGCCATCTTCACCATCTCTTCTCCCTCGCCCTGAAAAAAGAGACCAGGGGATTCACGTACGACCGGTCTATGCTGATGTCGATCGCATCCATCCCGCTCCTGCGAAACAATTTCTGCCGGGCCTCTTGTTGGTCCCTCGACCACCGCGCGTACCGGTCACGAACGAGATCCTCGGCAGTATCGATCCAGGCCGCTTCGCCGCTTTCCGCATCAAATATGCGGATCAATCCTGACGACGATAATTGCGCTTCTCGCGGATCGAATAACCGGATGCCGATGAGGTCGTGTTTTCTCGCCGCGATCTTGAGCGCGTCGTCATAGCCTTCATCGATGAAATCGGAGATAAGAAATGCCGTGCTTCTTTTCTTGATGGCGCTCGTGAGATAGCGCAGCCCCTCGGCGATCTTCGTGTTTCTGTGCGCGGGCTGGAAGTCGAGCAGTTCGCGCACGATACGGAGGATGTGCGTTCTTCCTTTCTTCGGTGGGATGAACTTTTCGACGATGTCGCTGAAGAAGATCACGCCGACTTTGTCGTTATTTTCGATCGCGGAAAAGGCGAGCACGGCGCAAATCTCGGCGGCAACGTCCTTCTTGAGTTGATGTACAGTTCCAAATTCGCCGGAGCCGCTCACATCGACCAAAAGCATGACGGTCAGCTCTCGCTCTTCCTCGAAAATCTTCACGAAGGGATGATTGAACCGGGCGGAGACATTCCAATCGATCGTGCGGATGTCATCACCAAATTGATACTCGCGCACTTCGCTGAAGGCCATGCCGCGTCCCTTGAAGACGCTGTGATATTCGCCCGAGAAGATCTGGTTCACCAGACCTTTGGTGCGGATTTCAATCTTCCTGACTTTTTTAAATAGTTCAGATGTTTCCATTGAGGTCCAATCGCCGTCCACAGATTTTCGCTGATCTCACAGATGAAACACAGATTGCAGATTCCGCCGACCTTGATCTCGATCTCGTGCATCATCTGAGAAATCTGTCATCTGCGGCTTCATCTGCGGAATCTGAGAGAATCTGTGGAGGGATCCTATACGTTTAAGGGACTTCGATCGCATTTAGAATCTCATCCACCAGATGTTCCGACGTAACGTTCTCCGCTTCCGCTTCATAGGTCAGGGCGATTCGGTGCCGCAGAACGTCGTGGCTTATGGCACGCACATCCTCCGGTATGACATAACCGCGGCGTTTGATGAACGCGAACGCCTTCGACGCGAGGGCGAGGTTGATGCTTGCGCGCGGCGACGCGCCGTAGCTGATGAGAGATGTCAGTTTGTCCAGCTTGAAATCCTTCGGTTTACGTGTCGAAAAAACAATATCAAGAATATACCGCTCGATCTTCTCGTCCATATACACTTCCTGCACTATCGAGCGGGCTTTGAGAATGTCTTGCGGCTTGATGACTGCTTTCACCTCGGCATTGTTGGACGCCATGTTCTGCCGCATGATCAATCGCTCTTCGTCGCGGTTCGGATAATCGATCTTGATCTTCAACATGAACCGGTCAACCTGCGCTTCGGGAAGCGGGTAGGTTCCTTCCTGTTCGATCGGATTCTGTGTTGCGAGCACGAGGAACGGCTCGTCGAGCTTGAACGTCTGCTCCCCGATCGTTACCTGCCTCTCCTGCATCGCCTCGAGCAGCGCGCTCTGGACTTTTGCCGGGGCTCTGTTGATTTCGTCGGCGAGGATGAGGTTCGCAAACACAGGACCTCGCCGCACGGTGAAGTCGCCGGTCTTTTGGTTGTAGATCATCGTTCCGATCACGTCCGCGGGGAGGAGGTCTGGCGTAAACTGAATGCGCTGGAATTTCGCCTGGATCGAGGCGGCGAGCGTCTTGATGGAAAGCGTTTTCGCAAGTCCGGGCACACCTTCGAGGAGGACGTGGCCGTTCGAAAGGAGTCCGATGAGCAATCGTTCGACCATGGCCTTCTGGCCGACGATAATCTTGCCAATCTCCATCTGGAGCAGGTCGACAAACGCGCTGTCACGCTGGATGCGTTCGTTGAGTTCTTTGATATCGATCATTGGTGATTGGTCATTAGTAATTGGTAATCGGTCATTTGTTCTGCAGTAATCCCGAATGAAGAATCGCTGAACCCCCTGTGACAGGAATCCAAACAATAGTACGAATTTCGAGGGAATCAAGTTGCCCGGAAGTCCTCGATTTCTTGTTAATATTCGTTAACGCAGGGGGCTTTGGCTCGAAGGGAAATCTGCATAATTTGACGGGAAATATAAGAAATTCGGGGCACATTTCAAAATTTCCCATGCTGCGCGTGCCCTGGACACGCTAGGCAACAATGCCGATGAAAGACTCGCATGGACTGGTACATCGACTTGAAGCTACATGAAATTAACAGTAAATTTCGTTCAGACGTTCGCTTCAACAGTTTGACTGAGGAGGTAAGTATGCTCTCATCTATATTGATGCGACGCCAAACGATATTTGTTTCGGCGGGGATACCATTTACAAATTACAGGCCGGAGCGTTTGCGGATGTGAAGAAGATGGTGCTCGCACGGTGAGGAAGGAATGCGATGTTAGATGTGCGATGCGAGATATTAGTTTTGAGGCATTTGGCCACACTCATTGCAGCCACCTGAATAATTTCAATCATATCAAGTGAATCCCATCCCCCTCACATCTTCTCCGGCGCACTGATCCCCAGGATTGAAAACCCGTTGGCAAGGACGGTCTTCGTGGCGCGGCACACCGCAATGCGCGAGGCGGTGAGATGCCTGTCGTCCGAGAGGACACGGCAGGTCTGATAAAATTTATGGAAACTCCCCGCCACGTCATGGAGATATTCCGCCATCCGATGCGGCTCGAAGGTCGCTGCACAGGACTCCACCATATCGGGGAACAGCGTCAGCTGCTTGAGCAATTCGATTTCCTCTTTCTCCTTCAGCAACGAATAGTCTGCATTCTGCGTGAAATCAATCCCCTGGCTTTCGGCATTCCGGATGATGCTCGCGATACGGGCGTGGGCATACTGGAGGTAGTAAACGGGATTCTCTTCGGATTGCTCTTTGGCGAGCTTGAGATCGAAGTTCAGATGACCGTTGATCCCACGCATGAGGAAGAAATACCGCACGACATCGGCGCCGACCTCATCCATGAGTTCGTCGAGCGTGACAAAGTTCGCCTTCCTCGTTGACATCTTCACCACTTCGCCGCCCTGCACGATCGTAACGAACTGATGAATCAACACCTTGATTTTATTGATGTCGTAGCCGAGCGCTTTCAACGCAGAGAGAACATCGGGATAGGTGGCAATATGATCGGCGCCGAGGACGTCGATGATGAGGTCGAACCCTCTCCGAAATTTTTCCCTGTGGTAAGCAATATCGGGGAGCCGGTATGTCGGCTCGCCGCTGCTTTTCACAATGACTTTATCCTTTTCCCCTCCGAGCGCTGTCGCTTTGAACCAGACCGCACCGTCCTGATCGTACGCCAGGCCTTTCGCGCGAAATTCCCCTATGACCTCCTTCACCTTGCCGGTTTCATAGAGCGTGTTTTCGTTATAGAACACATCGTGTACAAGTCCGAGGCGATGTAAGGTCTTCTTAATGTCGTCGAAGATTTCCGTCTCAGCCTGTCGCTTGAAGAGGCCTTCCGCAGGCTCGTTCCTCATCCCGGCGCCCTGCGCATCTTTGACATGTTGTGCGATGTCCCTGATATATTCGCCCTGATAGTAATCCTCGGGGAATGTCACAGGATCGCCGAGCAGTTCGAGGTATCTGAGCCGGACGGAATCGCCGAGGATCCGCATTTGCCTCCCCGCATTGTTGAAATAGTACTCGCGCGTGACGTCATGATTCGTCCATTCAAGAAGCCGTGAGATGGTATCTCCGAACACCGCTCCGCGGCCGTGGCCAACGGTAAGCGGCCCCGTCGGGTTGGCGCTGACGAACTCGACCTGCGTTTTCTTGCCTTGGCCGATGTCGAGCCGACCGAACGCCGCCCCCTTCCTGAGGATTTCCTCGAGCTGGTGGAGATAAAACTTATCGGTGAAGCGGAAATTGATGAACCCCGGTCCGGCGATCTCCACGCGATCGACAAGCGTCGCATCGATGTTCAGGTGCTCGATGATCTTCCCGGCAAGCTGGCGCGGGTTCATCGCGGCGCGCTTCGCGTTGATCATTGCGGCATTCGTCGTCAGGTCGCCGTGGTCTGCGCTGCGGGGTTTTTCGAAGGTGGGTAACGGGGCATCAACGAGATCAAGCGCGGCAAGGCTTGCCGCGACCCGCTCTCTGAGATATTCTTTCATGCCGTTTTTTTCGCTCGGGCTTTCCGCGCGGGGATTCGACCTGGAACCTCGTCTTCGACCATTTCAAATTTCGCGTCGCCCCAGAGCTTTTCAAGGCCGTAGAACTTTCTCATCTCCTTATGAAAAACATGGACGACGACATCGACATAGTCGAGGAGGACCCACTGCCGCTGGGAGAGCCCTTCACGATGCCAGGGCGACACCCCAAATCCCTCCGTCCCGTCGGCAACGGCGTCGGCGACCGCTTTCACCTGCACATCGGAGCCGGCGGAGCAAACGACAAAGAAATCGGCAATGTCGGTGATCTTACGAAGATCCATGATCGTAACGGCGTCGGCTTTTTTGGAGAGGGCGAAATGGGCAATCTTCTTCGCAAGCGTTTTTGAGGTCAATCAAATTCCTTTCGGGTCAATTGGCGGACCTCAGCGATAGGTAGTCGGCGCCGATGACAACGGAGACATCCACGAAGTAGTCCGGATTGATCTGCTGGATGACGTGTTCATCGGGGACGCCAAGCGCATCGGCGACATGCCGCGCCGCAGCGAGATCCCCGACGCGGTCGATGACCAGAGTGTGGGACACGCTGAAGGTCTTGTAATTTTTCATTTCAACAACATCGAACCCGCGTGTCCGAAGGTAGTTCGTGAATTTCGCGCTGATCCCCTTCGCCCCGCACCCGTTCATCACATCGAGCTGGATGATCCGCTGAGCGGCTGCCGGTGCTTTTCCGGAGTCGCCGTTCTCTCTCTTGCCGAAAATGGCATAACTCAGAACACCGCTGATGATGAGCAAAGAAACCGCGAGAATCTGCACGTACGATTTCTTCGATGGCGAAGCTTTTGTTTCTTCCTCCCGGATAAATCCCTTTTCAAGCTGGCTGTACGGTTCCATGGATCAGACGACGGCTGAAGCACGGGGAAAAAAAACCGAGTTAACCATGGTAGAGCGATTAACCCGGCGATACGTTCTTCGAATGTTTGGTCCCACAGCCCGCTTATTGGTCTCCGAACATGAGCGATGACGGTGCGAACCGATCATAGTAATAATATCGATTGAACGGCACCTGGTTGAACTGCAATTTGATGAACGTATTCTCCGACGGACGGTAATTCAGCTCCGCCCTGCTGAGGAACACTCTGCTGAGATCGCTCTGCTGAAAATCGCCGCCGCCGCCAAACGGAGACCCCTGGAGCGTCACATCAAATCTCACATTGAGAGGATCGGCGATCTTGTAGAACATGCTGTTGGTATACGAAGCGATGGAGACTCCATAGCCGCCGCCCGAAAAATAGTTGAAGGCGAACGAATGCCGCATCTGAAAATTTTCGGGATTGAGAATGCCAAAGAAATTGCTGATGCTCGCGTTCGGTTTCACGAGCGACTGCGAGACCGACGGTTGGCCATCAACCTGGGACCGGAACTGCGCGAATGCGGAAACCGATCCGACAACAACTCCGATGACGATCAAGGCAAACGTTTTCATACTTCAATCCTTTGGCATTCAGTGTAATGATACACAAAAACGCAGCTATTGTCAACCTATGTCTGGGTTGCCCGCGAATTCATGATGTTGCGGGCCATCTCAAGCTGTTCAAGATCGTTGATCCCCATAACTTCAACGGCATCAATGGCTTTCACCGCCGAGACGCGCCATTTGTTCTTCCAGAACAGTTCGAACACGTCGGTGAGATAATACTCCCCCTCGACATTGTTCGGGGTCACCTCTGCAAGACAGCCAAACAGCTTCACTCTGTCAAACAGATAGATTCCAGAATTAATTTCCTTGATCGCGAGTTCTTTTTTCCCGGCGCCTTTATGTTCGACGATTCTTTTCACGCTTCCGTCCTGATTCCTCACGATGCGGCCATAGCCGGTCGGATCGTCGACGTCCGCCGTCAGGATCGTGGCAACTGCATCGCTCGCCCGATGGAAACCGACCAGCGCCCTGGCCGTCTTCTCCGTGAGGAGAGGAACATCTCCGGAAAGGACGAGGACATCTCCCTCGAATTCCTTCAATGCCGTGGCTGTCTGGAGAACGGCGTGACCGGTTCCGAGCTGTTCGCTCTGTTCAACGAATTCCACGTTCGGGTTCACTTTGGAGATATGATCGACGACCGCCTGTTTCTGCCAGCCCACAACGACGATCGTCCGCAAGGTCTGCAATTTCACCACAAGTTCAACGACGTATTCCACCATCGGCTTGCCGTTGATTTCATACATCACCTTCGCCATATCCGGATTCTTCATGCGCGTCCCCTTCCCCGCACCAAGGATGACGACAGCCAACTTCCCGGATTTCGCCAATTCAATCATCACCAAACACTTAACTCTGTGAGTTCAACTTCAGCGGACTTCAACGACAGTGTTGTCGATCAACCGTGTCGGTCCGAATCGAACGGCCAGCGAGACCAGTACCGTCATTCCTGATCGAAGCTCAGACACTTCTTCCAATGTCGAATTCTGCGAGATCGAAACGTAATCGATCATGGCCGACGGCTGCGCACCGATCATTTGCATCACTTCACCGGTGATGACCAAGGATCTCCGTTCGCCCGCGGCGATCATCGCCTCAGCCCGCCGTAATGATGCTGACAATGCGACACTCTGTTTTCGTTCGTCAGGTGAAAGGTACACATTTCTGGAACTCATCGCAAGCCCGTCCGCCTCCCGGACGATCGGCGCAATGATGATTTTCAGGTCGAAATTCATATCCTTCGTCATCTGCCTGATGACAGCCGCCTGCTGCGCATCTTTCTGTCCAAAAACCGCCACATGCGGCTTGGTGATATTGAAAATCTTCGCCACAACGGTCGTGACGCCCCGGAAATGGTCCGGACGCGCCTTTCCTTCGAGAACAGAAGTTAGACCTCCGACCTCGACATAGGTTTGATACGGAACCTCGTACATCTCTTCAACGGACGGAACGAACAAAATATCGCTTCCCGCCGATTCCGCCAGACGAGCATCACGCTCAAGGTCACGCGGATACCTCGAAAAATCTTCGTGCGGTGCGAATTGTGTCGGATTAACGAAGATGGTGGTGATGACGACATCTGAACGCTGCTTCGCGAGACGAACCAGGCTCAGATGTCCTTCATGAAAGTATCCCATGGTCGGCACAACTCCAACGACCTTCGATCCGGCGCGAAAAAGATCCGCCGCGCGCTGCATCTCCCCGATGCTGCTGATCTTCTTCACTGGAGGTTCACTTTCGCCGCAACGTTGAATTCGATCCCCGGAGCAACGTATCCGTTCCACCACTCATACCTGGTATCAAGGAGATTTCTTATCTCTCCTGAAAGCAGAATACGTGCTATGGCCGAGGTCGAAACTCCAACGTTCCAGAGAACGACGCCCGACAGCGCGGACACGCCCTGCCGGTCGACATTACGGGGTCCCTGATAGTCGACCGATGACCATGCGGTCAAAGGAAGGCGAACATCGATTTCTCCCCTGCCTTGAAGACGTACGACAGGCACCATCGGCAATTGTGCGGCACTACCCGGCTCATGAGCCGACGTCAACGATCCCGAAAACTGAAGCCGGCTGCCGCGGGATGTTCCGACACTTCCCTCCATTTCAACGGATGCAATTCTTGCCGCCCCGTATTCCAGTCGTATCGCGCCGCTATCCGCTATCGTCAGTCCCTTGTCCGATAATTGTTCGTAATTCCCCTTGAGAGCAAGCGTAAAAATTCCATTCCAGAAATATAATGAGCTTCCAAAATTCATCGGCGCACGTTCGGGCCGAAGTTCGATTTCCCTCGATACATATGGGTTAATGCGAACGTGTTGAGGATATGACGAGAGGTTCATGTGCGGCCGGAACCAGAAATTCAGCGTGGTAACTGAATCGACGTCCAGCTCGAGGAGCGCCTGAACCGAAGTGAGCGTCTGATCGACGCCTCTATTGTCGGTTCCGGAGGCGTGGGTACCTCCCAAGCTCAGACGCCATCGCTCGCCGAAATTCCACGCCCCTCCAAGCATGATATCCGCAAGGGAGGGCGACTGTGTCGCATGTCCATAATCGAGCGAGGATCCGGAATAAGAAGCCGCTGCCGTCACCTCGATGTTCTTGATTCTTGTCGAATACAACGCTCTGATCTGAGGTGAAACAATCGATACAGAAGAATCGATGCCTGAATACGAATCGTTCAACGATGTGAAGATCGCCGACAGATCGATGTCGAGCACGCCTGAAGTTCGATCGAGAGTCCCGAGGTTTGCCGCCAGACTGAACTCATTATCCGTCCGGCGGACGGTTGAGCTCGTGATACCGAACAGCCCGAAAGCATCGCGGGAGAAATTCAATCCTGCCGACGCACGGAACGACTTCAGCACCTGATTATCGGTCTTCACGACCCAGCGAGCCGTCGAACCGGCACCGAAATTGCTGGAAGAGGCGTTTGTCGTGTGGCCGCCGGTCGTCATGAAACCAAGAGTGTTGGTCAAACTCCAGCGTTCTCCTTTGTAATCAAGAAATCCTCTGGCACTCCCTGTGCCGAAATTGCCGAGCTTGCCTTCTACCGATGCTCTCCACGGCTGCTGTCGCTGCTCGTAGCGCGGCAGGGCACCGCTCAGGAGCGACATCGACGGCGGATGACCGAGAAGTGACGAATCGGGCATCGGGGCCTCAAAAAGATCCACATCGAATATCTCCCCTTTGCGCGCAAACGGCAGGGTGATCGCTTTCTTGCCAACGATGGTGATCTCCGGAATCTCCAGCTTGGGAGGCTCCTCGGCCTTCTTTTCCGGCTCCTGCGCGAAAACATTCTTCACCGGAAGCAGCAGGCAAAACAGGGTTAAGATGATGATCGATCGTTGGTTCATTTCTTCAATTTTTTCATCCGCTGTTCGACATCCTTTTTAACGGCAGGATCAACAGGCGATTTAAGAATTTCCTGATACGCGAGGCGCGCCTGCTTCCGGTCTTTCATTTTCTCATACGTTTGCCCCAAACCCCACCGCGCCCGCTCAACCTGCAAGGGGAAATCCGTATACTGTTCGACGACATCGTGGTACGCCTGCAGGGCTTCACGGAATTTTTTCTTCGTCGCATAGATCTCTCCGATCACGATCAGACCATCTGCTGCAATGTCATCGGTGCGGCGGTTGACGAGCGCGTTCAGAGTGTCGAGCGCCGTCGTGTAATCTTTCCGTTGCATGTAGATTCGTGCAATCTGCAACCGGCTCCGATCGGCGAACACATTGCCGGAAGCCGATCCGATAACTGCATCGAATTCATGGAGCGCGCCTTCAAAATCCGCCATGGTGAAGAGTGCGACACCCAGCTGATAGTGGACCTCTGTGGATAGCGGTGACTCCGGATACCGTTTGTCGAATGCCTGCAGAGCCGTCGCAGCCGAACGATACTGTCTTGTTTTCATCTCGGCGATGCCGAGAGCGAGCGCTGCGGCGGGTGCACTCTCTGCGTCGGAATAATCCGATACGACTTTCTGGTAACATTGAATCGCGTGCGCGAGATCGTTCTGAAGCTCGTACGCTCTACCCAACTGATGCAGCGCTCTCGCTGCGACCGGAGGACTCGGCTTGAGTTTCAGCAGCCGTTGATATTCCTGGACTGAGCCGCCAAAATTTCCCTGACCGAAGAGAATATCGCCCTTTCGCAGGAAGAGTTCCTCCTCCGCTATGCCCGCAGGTTTGCGGGTGAGGAATGTGTCGATCACCGCGAGCGCCTGGCCTGGCCTCCCTTCGGCCTGGTACGTGTATTGAAGTCCGGCGAGCGCGTCCGTCACCAGGGGGCTTGACGGATAGCCATTGATGACGCGCTGATAGTAGACGCGCGAGCTGTCGTAGTTCTTGAGGTTGAAGAACGCATCGCCCGAGTTGAACAACACGCGCGGCATCAATTGACTTTCCGGATAACGCTGCCGGACGATCTTGAATTCCGCGATCGCTTCGGCAAATTGTTCCCTGGAAAAATATGTCCAGCCGATGTTGAACTGCACGACCTCCGAATAGATCGACGAGGGATGGACTTTCAAAAAATCTCTCAGATGCTCGATGCCTCTGTCCGTTTCTCCCCGCTGGATGTACGACATGGCAAGCTGGAAGGCGGCATATTCGACGTTACGACTTTCTGATTTCGATTTGGAAAGCGATTCATAGAGCGCCGTCGATTTGTCATATTGCCCGAGAAAGAAATAGCAATCGGCCTTCCTCAGCGAGGCCTCGAGCGAAAGAGTGCTGTTCGGATAAGTGTTCGTGAAACGGTCGAACGCATCCGCCGCCTGTGCAAATTTCTTTTGTTCGAAGAGGGTCCAGGCAAAGCCGTACAATGCCTGCTGGCGCTTCGGGGATTCGGGCAACAGCTTCAGCGCGTCGGCATACGCTCGTTCCGCGTCGTCGAACTTCCCGTCCTGATAGAGCGCCTCCCCTTTCCAGACCAGGGCCTGCGGCGCGCGAGGTTCTTTCGGAAATCGCCGGAGAAAATCGGTAAGACGTTCTTCACACGACCTGAAGCGGCCCAGATGATACAACGCGACCCCTTCCTGAAACATCGCATTTGCAAGAACTTCGCCGGCGCCCCCGAGCTTCCTGACCTGTGAGAACCCGTACTGCGCGTTCGAAAAGTCGCTCAACGCCATGCTTGCCTCGCCGAGCATATGAAAGGCATCGACGCGCAGAGGACTGTCGGGATAGAGTTTGGCGGCCATCTGAAAATAATGGCGTGCTTCCCTGTAGTATTTTGCGCGGTATCGAGCCATTCCCATCTGATAATACGCCTGATCGGCATACTGATCGTACGGGGTCTTCTCCACAAGCGTATCGAACCGTGCAAGCGCCTTGCTCACATCACCCTTGAGCAAGGCGAGAACGCCCGCTTCGTACATTCCGGTGAAGGCAAGTGAGTCGGTGCCCGTCGCGAGTGAATCGAATTCGTACTGAGCGCCGTCGCTGTCGCCCCGCCTCAGCTTTGCCCATGCGAGACCGAACTGCGCTTTTCTTGCGTGGGGACTGTCATGAAACTCATGCACGAACTTCCGATAGTCAGCCTCTGCCCTGATATAATCTCCCAGTCGAAATTCAGCCTCGGCCCGCAGTAGAAAATACTCTTCACGCTGGGCGGTGAATCGTGGCTTCGTCTCATCCAGCAGTTCGACTGTCCGGCCGGGCTTGTTGAGACGCAGGGAGAGTGAGGCGAGCCGTATTTGCGCATCGGTACGGAATCTGGACTGAGGAAACTGGGAGAGGAGCTCATCGAGCCTTTCGGAGGCTTTCGCGTATTCGCCCCGGCGTTCGAGGGCGAGCGCAAAGCCCATTAAGGCAAAATCACGGTACGAGTGATCCGAAACATTATTGTAGCACTGCTCGAGATCGCTCTGCGCGCCGGTCTGATCGCCGACTTCGAGCCTGCTCATGGCGCGCCAGTAGTATGCTTCGCCCCGATGCGTCCGGTCTTTACCTTGATCGATGTAGGAGGTCAGTGACGCAACGGCAGTTTGTGCTCTTGATGTCTGAAAGGCACTCACGCCGTGAATGAATCTGGCCTCGTCCCGGTCAGGATCGTTCGGATAGTTGAGGAAAAATTCAGCCGCCCGCTGGAACGCGTCCTCGTACTCACGATCTTCATAATCTGCCCTGATCAGGAGAAGAAGGACATCACGATTCCTGCCGAGTGGATCCTCCCGGCCGACAAGCTTTTCGAGCTCGAGGCGCGCCACATGAGACGAGCCCGTCTGCATCCACTGTCGGGCGCGCGACAAGGTCCCGGAAAACGTGCCTTCTCCCGCATCCCGGAGTTGAGAGCTCGCGGCAGCACTGCCCGCGGAGAACAGGACCAGGAAACAACAGATGTTTTTCATTGAGATGATAAATCTCAACTTTTGCTACTCCGGGACGATGTCGATGATCACCGTGCGGTTATAGAAACGCTCCTCGGGCAGTGCGTTATCGAACGGCGCTCGCCGGATATCTTCGCCGAAACCAAACGTATCAAACTTCACCCGGCGTTTGCCGGCCTTCGCAAGCGCCTGCTGGATGACATTCATCGTTTCCAGCGCACGGTCGCGGGAGAGTTTGAGGTTATGGCTCTCCTCCCCCACAATATCGGTATGGCCGTGAATGATCACGCTTGCTCCCTCGGGGATCAGCGGTGCAACCGTTCCGGTGAGGAAGCGTTCGTACGTCGCAACGGTCTTCGACTGATCGAATTCAAAGATGATGCTGAATCTCAGACCGAGCTCTTCATCCGGCTGGTCCGAACGAACGAGGCGCACCGTTTCTTCCTTCCGCACCGTTTGCCCATCTTTCGTCTGGCCGATCATGGCGATCGTGTATTGACCCTTGATCGCATTTCCGAGAATGGATCTTCCGGAAATTCTCTCCTGTTCTCTCGTGAATGGACCGAAGCGATTGACCGCTCCCGACTCGTCGGCGACTTCAGCCGACCATGATGCAAATTTTTCCTCCGCGCCGCTCACCGTGAAGAGAACGTCGCTGTCGAGCGGGTCTTCCTGAAGCGAAACGATCTGCACTGGCTCAAGGAGACCTGCGACCGTGCTTGTGATTTCGACACGCCTGTCTTCGGGGCGCACCAATTCAAGTTCCCGCGTACCTCCGGGCTGAACCGACGGGATCGACGGTTTGTCGCGCCCCTCGACCCCTATCCGCTGCTCGGCGATATCGAACACATCGACAAGATATCGTTTCACCGTCTCGGCATATGCCTTACCTCGTGCGACACCCTGATCGGAGGAACCGATGAGCGTGACCGAAGCATCGGGCTGACGCCGCATTCTGTCGCCGAGGATATTGAGAAGGTTATGATAGGTCGTCATCTGCCGGCGTGAGCGGCCGGTCAGGTCTTTCGGCTCCGGATGAAGGAATTGTTCTTCTTTGAACTCGGCCGCCTGCTGCTTCGTCAGGGCGATGTATCGATTCGGGATCGCATCGGTTCCTTCGTCGAAGAAGACATAATTCCTGAACGGGAAGGTCTCACGGATTCGCCGTTCGATCGGAATGAGCTTCGGAGCTTTCACCGAGAAGCGCACCTCGCTTTCAAATTTCTCGCGCGCCGCGGCGCTGCTGCCGACTTTCAATGCGACACCAAAGCGGACGCTGCTCAGCGACCACGATTCCTCCGAGCGCGGCCCCTGCCCGAAATGAACGGCGAGGAATGGGGAAAGATCGATCTGGGATGCGCCCGCCGATCTTACAATAGGGATATCATAACCGACGCCAATTTGCGCGCCGAGAGCTGCGCCGCGCACGCCGCTCCAGTCATCATTGACGTCCGCCTTGCCGGTTTCCTTGTAGGCGAACGATTTTGAAACATTCAATCCGATGCGAGGCCCGGCGAAGAAATAGACCGGATTTGAAAAAGGCGTGATACGGAGGCTCGGTTCGAGACTGAGATAGTTCAATGTTGTTGAAAGAGAGCCGGTCGCCCCGCCCGAGATCACATCATCGAACGATCCGCTCCGGCTGTCGAAGCCGAGGTGGAGCATGCCGCCCCATACGGGATCGGGACGGTACTCGATGACCGGTGCGAGATAGAGTCCTTTCCCGGCGCCCTTCGGCATGGAGATCAGGGAGGGAGTCGATCCGTTGAGTTGATGAACTTCGCCTCCATAATAGTTGAAGTTTATCCCGAGCGCGCCGCCGAACCACCATTCGGGAGCCTGATTGGTCGACTGGGCGGTGAGCGTCGTATTCATGCTTACCAGGGTGACGAGCGATATCATGAAAGAGAAAAGACGTGCATATCGGGTGATCATCAAGGTGTGGCCTTTCGTGTTATTCGAGTTTGAAGTTGAATGTAACTTTACCGGATTGTGACTTCTGCGCCACTGCCGCAGGGAGCGGATCGAACCGCCACGTCTGCAGCGCAAGGATGGCGGCACGCTCAAGCAGTTCGTCGGTGCGTCGCGTCGGCAATATCGCATCGACCGAGCCGTCGGGGAGGACGGAAAATCTCAGAACGACTGCCATTTGCTTGTCGGTGCCTTTTGGATATTGCGGAATCCGCCCGCTGAGAAGCCGGCGTGAGCCGGTGCCGCCCCAATCGATCGCATATCCCTGCCGCGCACCGATACCGCCGCCGCCGCCGCCGCCTGCGCCACCGCCGGAACCGGGGCCCTGCCCGCCGTGGCGCACATGCCCGATGGGAAGATTCTCGGCAATGATCGACGGCCTCGGCTTACTCTTTCTTTGAACAACTTTCGGCTTCTCCTTCGGCTTCTCCGGAACCGGAGTCGCATTCTCCACATGAACCTCCGGTTCAATAACATGGATCTGAATCAACTCCACCTCTGCCTTCTTTCGAAGCTCATGCGCGGGTTCTTCCTGCGTCGCCTTTTGTTCACCAAATTCCACCGGTCCTTTATTCGCATTCTCAGCTCCGCCGCCGCCGGAGCTGCCAAAATTCAATTCGTCAGGGGCCGGGTCAGAGCGCTGCACCGACTGCCGTTGGTGGTAGATGAACAAGCCTACGACCAGCAGGATGTGCAGCAGCAAGCTCACGGTGACGGCGATGATCCTGTTTTTTCGAAAGTCTCTGTCTGAAAAATATGATTTTCTCACACCAAAGACCTTCACTACTCCTTGACGCTTGACATCGACTCTTAATCAATGCAAAATGCAAAACGCAAAAACGTTCCGAGCCCTAAGCCTTGAACCGGATTGTCTTACTTTTGCGTTTTGAATTTTGCATTTGTTGACGACTTCCGATTTCCTTATCAGCACGTTCACTGGGTTCAATCACATCGCCTAAAGAATTTTTTTTCCAAACGCCGACTGTACCAACTCTACGGCAAATTCCGCCGATTGGTTGCGATTGTCAAGGATGGGGTTCACTTCGACCAGCTCGAGCGAGGACATCTTTTTCGATTCGGCAAGCATCTCCATGATGAGATGCGCCTCACGGTAATCCAGTCCTCCTTTGACCGGCGTGCCGACGCCGGGCGCATAAATCGGATCGACGCTGTCGAGATCGAAGCTCACATGGAGGTAATCGACATTCTTTGCAACCTCTTGGAACGCCTTCTTCATCACCTTGTGTGCGCCGTACTTATCGATCTCCTCCATCGTGAAGATATTGACCCCATATTTCTTGATATTCTCGCGCTCGACCTTGTCGAGATCGCGCAGGCCGATGATCGCGACGTTCTTCGGCTCCACTTTCTTAAACGCTCCGTTCACCGACGTCAATTGACGTGCCCCGAGACCCAGGCAGACGGCGAGCGGCATCCCGTGAATATTGCCCGACGGAGAACTCTGGGGCGAGTTGAAATCACCGTGCGCGTCGATCCAGAACACGCCGATCTTCTTCTTGCGCTTCCGGGCGTTCGCTGAAATTCCGGCAATCGTTCCGATCGCGATCGAATGATCACCGCCAAGAACGAGCGGAAAATGGCCGTGATACGAGATATTCTCCACTTTTCGCGCGAGGACGTTACAGGCCCTCGCTATCTCGGGAAGATATTTTGCATGGGGATCCTTGATCCGCTGCTCTTCCTGCGTTTTGATCGTTAGATCTCCGTCGTCGATGACCTTGTAGCCGAGATCCTTCAATCGCTCGCCGATGCCGGCATAGCGGATAGCCGACGGCCCCATATCGACGCCGCGGCGTCCCTGCCCTAAATCCATCGGCACGCCGATGATGTGAATGGTGCTCATGAAAGCAATTCAAAATGAAAAATGAAAAATTTCCGCTGGAGGCGGATGCGCCTTTGGCGCAAAAAAAAAATTAAAAAGACAAAATTAAAAAACGTGCGCACAGCGCGTGTCGCCACTTCACAGAAAGCATCGTTCGCCTATTGCCGATCGGCACGATGCGATAGTAATATACGCCATTTGATAACCCGGTGGGGTTAAAATTTATTAACTTGGTGCCGGCATTCTGCTTTTCGCTCACGAGTGTCGTAAGTTCCTGACCCAAGATATTGAAAACTTTCAAGGATACCAAACCCTCGGTGGTGTCTCAACTTAATAATATTTTGAAACGCATTGATGCGTTTTCAGGCCTTTCCAGTTTAGCGACTCAAAGAGATGAGATCATCTATCATAGGAGAAAGACTTCGAGGCAGGTTTCAATTCATCACTGACGACATTTCGCACTCAATGCGAGCCCGCAGCAGATATCGGGATCGGATCAGCCGCTCTTACGGTTTATTTTCCCCACATCAGCTTCAGCAGCTTCGTGATCGTTTCTTTCATCTCCTTGCGATGAACGACGCAATCGACGAAGCCATGCTCGAGCTGGAACTCGGCACGCTGGAATCCGGGTGGGAGGTCTTTGCCGATCGTTTGTTTGATGACGCGCGGGCCGGCAAACCCGATCAGCGCTCCCGGCTCGGCAAGATTGACGTCGCCGAGCATCGCGTAGCTTGCGGTCACGCCTCCCGTCGTCGGGTCGGTCATGACCGAGACGAATGGAATTGCATCGTCGGAAAGCTGCGCAAGCTTGCCGCTCGTCTTGGCGAGCTGCATAAGCGAAAGAGCCCCTTCCATCATCCGCGCGCCGCCGCTCGATGAGACGATGATGAGCGGGCTTTTCGATTTGCGGGCCTTGTCGATCGCGCGCGCGGTCTTTTCACCGACAACCGAGCCCATGCTTCCGCCGATGAAGCTGAAATCCATCATTGCAACCACAACCTCTATCCCATTGATTTTCCCCGTGCCGGTGCGGACCGCGTCGTTCAGTTCGGTCTTCCGGATCGTGTCCCGGATCCTGTCCTTGTACGGCTTCGTGTCGGTGAACTTGAGCGGATCCGTTGAACGCATTTTACGATCCGACTCCTTGAACGTCCCTTCATCGAGCAGGATGGCGACATACTCGTTGCTCCCGATGCGGAAATGATAATTGCATTTGGCACAAGTGAACATCTGCTGGTCGAGCTGTTTGCGGTGGATGATCTCACCGCAGCCGTCGCATTTTGTCCACATCCCGTCCGGGACATCCTTCCGCTGCAGCTCTGTCACGATGGGCGCCTTACTTCTTCGGAACCATGCCATCAGCGCTGTACCGTCGATTGTGGTTTCATGGGGGTATAAAATTCCTTCACATATGCCGGTTCAAGAGAGGCCATGTCCGATCGCTCTCCCTTTTCAAGCCGGCGCTCGCCAAGAATGCCTACCGCGGAGGCACTGCAGATCCTGCGCGCGCGGGGAGGGAGAATGTAGCGGCTCAAGTTTCCTTTGTTCACGACACCATGTTGTATTTTTTCGGCTCCGTCACCGACTAAAATAATCTTTTGCTCCCCTTCAAGCAAATCGACGAGCTCCGGCAGGCGGACCGCGCGAGGAGCAATGACTTCATCGAGATCGCGCGTCCGGTATCCTGCCACAAACACTTCGTCGCGCCGCGCATCAATGGCGGAAAGAATGAGCTCACCGCCGGCACCGAAGCCTCCCCTGAGCGCATGCCATGCGAGCGATTCGAGTGTGGAGATCCCGATCAACGGCTTGTCGCCCGCAAAGGATAATCCTTTCGCGACACTCAATCCGATCCTGAGACCGGTAAACGAGCCCGGCCCTATCGACACACAGATGCCGTCAACGTTCCTCATCACCATGTTGGACGATTTCAAAACGCCGTCGATGAGGCCGACGATTTTTTCGGAATGGATCTGAGGAGCTTCGACGGCTTGCTCGCAGAGGACCTCCCCTCTCTCGACAAGTGCGGCGCCGCACACCGCCGTCGCAGTTTCAATTGCGAGAACCTTCATGCAGCGACCTCCGACATTTCCTCGATGGTGACCTCACGGGAGCTTTCGTTTACGCCGAGCTGCATGGTAACTTCGTATCGATGCGGCGGAAGAAGCTCGCGGGCTTTTTCGGCCCACTCGATCAGGCAGATCCCGTCGCCGTTCACATACTCCCCGAATCCGATGTCATGTATCTCGGCGATCGACTTCATCCGATAGAAATCAAAATGACAGATTCGCAGATCCCCGACGCAATACTCATGGACGATTGTGAAGGTCGGGCTCGCGACATGCTCCTGAACACCGAGCCCCTGACAAATTCCCTTGATGAATCTTGTCTTTCCAGAGCCGAGGTCGCCGTAGAACGCCACGACATCGCCGGGTTTCAAAACAGCCGCCATCTCCGCGCCGAGCGCGATCGTTTCACGTTCCGAATGTGTCACTACTTTTCTCACGGATGGGCTCGCGAATCGGAAATACGTTCAATTGGAACTGAAGTATCTCACATCTTCGGCGTCAATTTCACCACGGGGAGAATCATCTCTTCCATGGAGATGCCTCCATGCTGGAAGCTGTCGCGATATTGGGCCACGTATTTATGGTAATCGGTCGGATAGACAAAATAATAATCTTCCTTTGCGATGAGGTAATTGATCGTCACGCTTCGCTGTGGCAGGCGGAAGTCAGCAGGATTCTTTACGAAGATGGCATGACGCTCGTCGGCCTTGAGATTGCGCCCATATTTGTACCTCAGGTTTGTCGATGCCTCGCGGTCGCCGATGACCTTCGTCCCGCGCAGGCTCCGGATGCTGCCGTGATCTGTCGTGAGGACGATCCGCACGTTCTTCTGGCGTGCGAGGGTCCGCAGCATGCTGTAGAGCGAGGAATGCATAAACCACGATTTCGTCAGCGACCGATACGCCGCCTCGTCGGGCGCGATCTCCTTGAGGAGCTGGGAATCCGACCTCCCGTGCGCCAGCATATCGACAAAATTCACGACGATGGCCGTGAGACGGTTTTTCGTGTACGAGAGGATGTTCTGTTCGATGCTCCTGCCGAATTCCGCATCGAGGATCTTCACATACTTCGAATCGGGCTGGACCTTCACCTTCCGCCGTTCGAGAAGATTGTCCATAAACTGATGTTCGTAGCGGTTGCGACTGTTGTCGTCATCTTCCCATTGCTCCCAGATTTCGGGAAAGCGCACTTCGATCTCGGAAGGATACACGCCGCTGAAGATCGAATTCCGCGAATAGGGTGTTGCCGTGGGGAGGATCGAATAGTAATATTCCCGCTTGACTTCGTAAAGTTCACGGAGGATCTCTTCCATCATCATCCATTGATCCATGCGGAGACAATCGATGACGAAGAAGAAAACGGAATTGCTGCTCTGCAGTTCCGGTATGAGGAACCGCTCGATGATGTCGACCGAGAGCGTCGGGCGGTTCTTCTGCTCGAGCCAGTTGCGGTAGTTCCGTTCGATGAACTTGGAGAACTCGACGTTGCACTCGCGGATCTGATCCGTCAGCGTCTGTTTGAGGCCCAACTCCGGATGATGATCCATTTCAATCGACCAATCGACAAGCCGTGCATAGAGCGAGGTCCAGTCGGCGGCAGACGGATTCATCTGCAGGCTCATGGAGATCTCGTTGAACTCCTTCGTGTAATCGCGCGAGACGTGCTCCCCGGCGATCTTCTTGCCTTCGAGGAATTTCTTGCAGGCGAGGAGAATCTGACTTGGATTTACCGGCTTGGTGAGATAGTCGCTGATCTTCACCCCGATCGCCTCCTCCATCAATCCTTCGTCTTCATTCTTCGTGATCATGACGACCGGCAGCTCCGGCCGGATCTCTTTCAGTATGGAGAGCGTCCGCAGTCCCCCCATCCCCGCCATCATCTCGTCGAGAAAGACGAGATCGAACGGCCGCGCTCGGACCATCTCGACGGCATCTTCCCCGTTGGTGGATGTCTCCACGCTGTATCCTTTTTCCGTCAGCATGAGAATGTGGGGCCGGAGAAGCTCGATCTCATCATCAACCCATAAAATCCTGCCTTTTGTCAACGTCGTCTGCATCGTTTCCTCATCAATAAAATAGCCATTTCAAGAAAGAGAATCAAAAGAACGCCGGCACGCTGCCGGGAGCAAGCCTGTCACTGAATGGAGATATGGATATCTACACCTGCCTCGTTGGTCGTTGTCCCGAAGATGGTCGACCCTCCCTCATCCGGAGCGATGCGCGAAAAGCGGTAGAACAACGACGCTGAAACGCGAGAGCTGATGGTATATTTCATGCGCGGCTCCAGCGACGTGCGCGTGTTGCCGTCGAGAGGGGAGCCCTCCTGGTTTTGTGTGAGGTACTTCGGATCATATGTCTTTCGCGAATTCTTCGCCCGGGAGAACGTTAGGCTGAAATCGACGTCGTTATTAAGATTCAATCCGAAGAGCGGGAGCTTGAACCCCCTCCGCGAATAGGTGAGCGAGAGGGTCATTTCCTGCGTGAACGTTTCGGTGATCTGCTGCGTCGAGACGCTCAGGTCGTACGACGAGGTCGAATTCATCCGAAAATTGCCCGAGAGACTTCCCTTGAAGAGCTCTTTGAACGTCGCGTTGAGCGAGAGGAGCGGCGAGAATCCATAGCTGATGCGCTCGTTGTCGGTTTGTTCGCTTCCATCGATCGCGCCCCTGAAATCCCTCCGGAACGACGATGAGTAGGCATGCTCCAGAGACAAGCGGTCGACGACCGATTTCAACCCGCCTATTTTTTCGAGCCCGTCCCAGCGAAGCGACCAGTTCGGGCGAGGGACGTATTGCCCAAAGATTTTGTTGAGAAACGGCAACGCCTCCATGCCCTTCTCGAATGATTCCGCGGCGGCGGCGGCCGGACTCGCCCCTTCGATAATGAGCTTTTCATACTTCTTGCCCACATCTTCGAGATTGCTCCTAAACACCTTCAAGAAAAAGATCGGCGGCACGCTCAGGAACGATCGCTCGATGTTCCCCGCCGTTGTGACGCTCGAAGGTCTCGTCAGATCCGGAGCACCGAGAGAATCAGTCGCAAAGGAAGTCGACTTACTAAACTGCCACCCCACTTTCCAGTTGACCTCCAGCGACGCCCCTTCCCATAGCGGTCGATTGGTTCTGAACGTAAGATTGTTGGCCTGGCTGAATTGATCCTGCAATTGTGCAGAAGGCGCCCGGAGACCCCGCTCCGTTCTCCAGCCGAGGAACGGGAAACTCGAAGAGGGAGAATATCTCAACCTCCCGCTCGGGTCTGAGATGACGCCGAGCTGATAGAGCCGGGACGGTCCGTTTTCGAGGAGCGAGCCCTGCCATGGCGCGCGGCCCCAGAAATTCAGAAAGCCGGTGGAGCCGACGATGCCGCTGCTGCCGGCGCGATTCTGCTGTGTGAACGAAATGCTGATGTTCTCGTAATCGAGAAAGGGAATCTTGATCAAGACCTTCGCCGCCGTCTTCAGCATCTTCAGGACGTCTTGCGACTTTGCTTTCGTCTCGTTCGTCCTGGGCCCCTTCGCTGAAGTCGAATCTCGTCCCCCGATCCCGGATTTTGAGGTGTCAAGGTCCGCTTCGTTGGCCGGACGCGGCGCATCGGGCGTGTCCGGAAAGAGAGGATCGAACATCGATTTCAGCCGGAGGGTCATGCCAAGCTGGATGTTGTTGTCCCATCCCGCGCTCTTTCCAAGATCGCCGCGCTGGAACGTGTTCTGCCAGGAGTAGTTGACCCCGTAACCCGACGACAGGTCGAGATATTTCGTTATGTCGAAGACGTTCGGGATTCTCGGCTTCATGTTGACGGTGACACGTTGACCATAACGACTATCGGTACCGCCGAAGAGGAGAGTTTTGAGGATTGATGAAAAATTTCTTCCGACAGAGTCGTTATCCAGATTGATCAAGCTCCGGTCCATTGTAAGTCCGTAGTCGCCGCCGAGCCCTGTCAACCCGCCTTCCGTCAATTTCCAGCCGAAGCCGAGACCTTTGGTCACGCCGAACCCGCGTGTCTCACGGGGTGTGCTGTTCGGCAGCCGGGAGATTTCGTAGGTGCGGGACCGTTGCGCTCCGATCCTCGCCGAGAAATTCGTGAACGGGAAGAAGAATATTTTCCAATCCTTGTAATCCTTGAGGATGGGGATTGAGCTGAAGAGATTCTGGAACGGCTGAAAATAGAGATCTGCCGGAAACGAAACGCCATAGTTGGCGCTCCCGGTCCAGCTCCAGGCGGTGCGCGACTCGGTCGCCGGAGCGCGGTCCATCGAGCGGTTGTAATTGAAGCCAAACGAGAGCTTGCTCAGCGTTTCCCGTACGTACCAGGCCCGGATGGGAGGCACGATCTTGAGGCTCGTCAGCGCATACGAATCCTGAACGTGAAGGGTTTGCGATTCGGTGATGATCTTGTCGCCCGTCGTGGTCGATGTCGGCTGGGCTGCGCGGCGGTCGTCTGCTCTGACAGCCGCTTCGGCCACGACGACATCCGTGTTGGGAAGATATTTCGGCTTCACCATGCTCTCGCTGTGCGAATAGCTCGTGGAGATCTGAGTTCCCTGCCAGCTCTCCGGGAAAAATCTTGCGAGCTCCATGCTGGCGTTCATGGCCCAGTTGGTCTTGTCGTTCTGGTCTCCGAAGCGCTGATCGAGGCCATGAAAATTCGGATTTATCTTGCTGTAGTTGAAGGAGAATGCGCCGAGATCGGCCAGCTTGATCTGGGTGTCGAAATGATAGGCGAACCCGGCCGAATTATCGACGTCGACCAATCGCAGCTCGTTCACCCATATCTGCCCGCGCAGCGGAGTCATGTTCGTCTTGTTTGGGAGGCTTGGATTTCGGACTCCGATGCCGATGTAACGGATACTCCTCAGGGAGGGGTTCCCTTTCACTCCGTAGCTTGCCCCGGGCGGTCCATTGGTGACCGGAATGGTGAAAAGCTTATTGACGGAATCCCGTGACGCCTTGATGGCGGTCAATTCTGCGAAGCTGATGTTGATCTCATTCAGCGGCGCCCAGCCCGGCCGGACTGGCAGACTGTATTCATAGAAATTCACCGTGTCGGCACCGAAGCGGACATATATCTGCGCGTCGTAATTGCCGGGGTCGATGTACGTGAACGCCGGGTCGCCATGGACGAACATCTTCATCGATTTGTAATTGAAGATGTCGAGCGGGCGAACCGGGTACGTTTTGTAAGCTTCCCGCGATGAATCCACCGGAAGGCCGTTGAGGACGAGGCTGAGCGATTGCTCGTTTCCCAGAATGTTCTGATCGGGCTGTGTCTTGTCGCGCTCGCGGACGATCCCGAGGCTCCGGTAATCCGGCGTGTTGTATTCAGGGTTGTCCTCAAGGTTGACGACCGAAAGCTTCATGATAGAATCTTTGGCCGGATATTGCTGCCACTGGTTACCGACGAGATCGATCTCGGCGACACGAACGATCACGGGCCGCTCAAATCCGGAAAGCCACATCCGGATATATTGCACGTTGGAGAGCGTCCCCTGAGCGCCCTGGCTGCCGACAACGCGGGTTGCCGCAAGCAGGGGAATTCGGAATTGATACCACCCCGTTTGCCTGTTGCCTCCGACGATCAACGGGTTATCCCTCAGGACGGCGTTCGAATCGAAATAGACCGTATCGAGTGGAATCTCGTATTCAACGTATTCATTCTCAAAATCGACCGACCCGTTGCGGTTCAAATCTTCGGTGTCCGGCTCTCGCCGGAGCCGGATGTTCGCTTCGGCTCCGTTGATCTTGCTGAAATCCACCTTGCCAAAGTCGTAATTATAATCATCTCCGCTTGGGTCATTCGGATCAATGTCGGCATCGAGGCGCCCCAGACTGTCGCGATTGCTGCTGATGAAATCCTGATATGCCTGCCGTTCATCCTGATCAAAGATCATATCGAGCCCGCGATCGTTTTCATCGTTGACCACCCCGCGTGGAACTCCCTGCGGATTCGTGGTCGTCCGGATGATGTCCTCGGAATTCAATTGTCGGTTCGGGATGACATCTTCGCTTATCCTCCCGAGGTCGATGAACAGTTTCCCTTTGCGAACGTTATCGAGATCAACCGGCCGGCCGTTGGCCGTATTCCGGTCAAACACCTGAGCCCACACTTCCAGATAGGCAATGTTCCGGTCGAGAACGCTTCCCGCATATGTCCCGATATAGCGCATGACGCCGTTCCAGTCCTTTGCGCGTTCGGTTGGAACGCCTCTGTTCAGAGTGCTGTCGAGCTTCGGCGAATAATTGTACATCCCTTTATGGCTCGGGTCATATTCGAGATACAACGGATAAACAAAATTCTGGCCAACGCGAACGCTTCGGTACGGCCAAATATCGTTGACAGAAACATTTTCAAAACCCTGGAAATTATTGTACCACCACATCCGGGACCTGTGGAAAGATTTGCTCGTGGTATTCGTGTCACTGATGCTTCGATTGAGAAGATCGTAGACCGGCGGACTTCCCGGCCGCCAGGCGGCGTAATTGACGTCGATCGGGATGGTCTGGCGCGCACCTTCAAAATCGTCAAGATAGGCAACACTGACTCCGTTATCGCTCGGGAGCGGACTCTTCTTCGTGTTGGGATCGGGCAGACTGTACGCGGCCTCACCGCCAAAGCGGATCGTCGACATCTCGCGCGTCCGGATGAACGGCAATGCGTCGATGAGATCGGTGAGAAAAGGTATGTTCATCGAAGTCGAACCGTCGACGCCGAGCATCATGTTGTTGGTCGGCTCTTCCCCCAGACGAACCTTGTCGCTCAACGTCGCCTGATTGAGGTTCATCGCCGTGAAACCGAGGCGAGTGTTCGGGAAGAGATTCAATTCACCGCGGGCGCCGATCAATGTTTTTGAGGCGAGCTGGAAGAGATCATTCTGTTCGTATTTTACCTGCACGTTGTGGCCCGGGAGCGACGCTTCGGGCTTCTTGATATTGACCTGTCCGACGATATAATCGACCGTGTAATCGACGTTCGGCTGAAGTTCCTGACCGTCCAAAATGACATGGACGCTCCCCTCCACCACGTTGAAACCGAGATTGTATGTGCTGGAGACGCCGGTGGAAGAGACCACCTTCATCACGTATCTGTTCTTCACGACATTATTCTGCGACGCAAGGAACGTGGTGTCGTAGACATCGCTGAAGAGGAGCGAATCGCCCACCGGCTTGCCGATGCCTTTAAAGTAGTCAGCGATGCCGGAGTCAAACGGACGCAGCGACGGAAAAATAACCTCCGCCCGCTCGATGTCCACCGTCAAACCCGGGATGAAATCAAATCTCGTGTCTGCCGGGGGTTGGTTGTCGACGTTAAACCGATCCAGCCCGACAACCTCCAGAAGCTTCGCCCCATTGATCTGATCCTGATCGGCCCCTTCTGTGCGACGTATGAGTTGAAAGGTGAATCCATCAGGCTTCAGATCTCTTCCACCGAGCGCATAAATGTTTCGCAATTGCAGATCCCATGCAGGCTTGTATCCGGGATTTCTCGAAAGATACGGAGGCTTCAGGAGCTTGAGGAGGATTCTTCCATCCAATGTCGTATCGCTGGAAATCGACGCGGGCCCATATTGGCGCGGACTTCCACCGCTGCCAAGGACGGTGTAGGAGACGGCGAGCGCCTGGTCGTCCGGTATGCTGGTATTGAGGATAAGGTATCCTCCATAGACCTGGCGGCCCCCATCAAACCTGAAGCGATAGTCTTTTCCGGCGTCCAGTTTGATGAAGTTTCCTTCATACTTGCCGCCCGCATCTGTGTGCAAGTTCACCTCGACGCTGTCATTGTACTTTCCGTTGAGGTCGTGGTACGGGAGGTTCACGTACGCACGCCCTTTCTTGATATTTTGTGAATTGGCGGTTGTCAGCTGAACGCTTGCCCATACGTCGATCTGAACAACCTGGTTCTCCAGCATCTCCTGATCGATCGTCGGGGACGCCGACAGGTGCAGCGGCGCCCAAAACTTGCGATAGACGGTGTCGATGAAGTAGTACGAATTGGAATATCCCTGAGGAAAGATATCCTGCGGCAGACCCTGCTGGCCTCCGGACGCGGTGAGCTCTTTTGTCTGGCCTTTCTTTTGTGAAACCAGCGTTGTCAGCATGAGCGGTCCTGTCTGCAGCCTCGCTTTGATACCGAAGAGCGCCTGTCCGCCGCCGATAAGCCCCGGGGTCGAGAGAGAGACGTTGCCCGCCTCAACGCTCTGGACAATCTCATCCTCATACCCGGTGTACTTGATCTTGAGGGAGTTCTCGTACTCAAACGTCCGCTGCGTATTCCAGTCTGCGAGAATGTTGAGCTTATCACCCACCGTACCGGAGACATTGATCTGCACCTGCTGATTGAAATCGGGCTCGTTTCGCGAAACGTCGAGCTGGTTGAGCGAAACCTGATCAGATTTGACGCTGCGAAACGCCGCACGGATGTCGATCTGTCCTGTGGGATGAAGATTGATGATTGGTTTCCCGAAGATACTGAGGATCGGATTGGCCGGAATAGGGATATCGATGTTCGTGATGTTGCTGAGGATGCCGCTCAGCTCGTCCTGATTCCTCTGGATTGTATATTCCCGCGTGAACGTTCGCCAGTTGTTGTACTTCTCTTCCTCATACCGCTGACGAATGTATTCATCCAGCGGTACGGTGAGCGGGACTTTGACATCGAGGCCGTTGACCCGCTCGCGCGCCGTCACAAACTGGCCTGCGGAGTCGAGATTGATCTCGCGCTGATAGGCCGGCGACTGATTCCGGAGGAACAGGCTGTATCTCTTGTGCGGAAAGAGCTCGACGACTGGCACATCGGTCCGTTGATATACAAATTGGTCCATTCGCACCGTTGAATCAAGATAGACAACCCATGTCGAATCGATTTTTTCGGCTACGGTATCCTGCAGAGCCCGAATCGAATCGTTGACGAAGGCGAGACTATCGAACGAAATTCCGAGAGAATCGGCTCTCCGTCTCGCCGCCTTCGAATCGAACTGCAATCGGAGAGATGGCTTGAGACTATCTTTTTTTGTCGTATCGGAGACCTGTATCTGCCATGAAGACGAAACTGATCTTGTCAGGGTTGTGCTGGAAGAGGAGTACGACAGGAACAGGGCAAAACCTACGACAAGCAAGCCTGCAGCGCTCAGCCGTCGGGCAGAGAGTATGTCGCGTCGAAAGGCGCGAAAGAGAGTCAAGTTGTATAGTGCGTTCTTGTTGTCAACATTGCAGCCGGTGCATCATGGCTGCGAAACTGCTATCAAGAGGCTATACCAACTACTCCTTTCGCATTGTCGAATATGATCTCAGTTGCTTAAAACTCTATAAAGACCTTAAAAATAATAGGAAAAAGGAATGTTAATTGCAAGTGCAATATGAATTCAGGCACAAAATGCCTGTTTATTAAGAATCGTGTCACTCCATGATGGAGGATTTATGAAAATGCTCCCTTTCGAAAAGGTCTAACGACTTCCAGGTGGGAGTTCAGTTGCTTTTAAATCGGAAAAAAATACTTCTCTCCATCGTTGTCGGAAGGAGACATTGTGCCGGAGGCCTGTTTGTAAAATCGACCCCCGCGGGGTATATTGATGTCGGCGATGAAACTCTATTTCCATATCCTCCGCGCTCATGCCGGCCCGTTCGTCTTCTCGTTTGTCACCCTCATGTTCATCTTTGTTCTTCAGTTTCTCATGAAGGCGGTCGATCAGCTTGTCGGGAAGGGACTGGATCCGCTGGTCATCGCGGAGCTGATCGCGCTCAGCCTGGCATGGATGGTCGTCCTGGCTGTGCCGATGTCGGTCCTTGTGGCGACGCTGATGGCGTTCGGAAAACTTTCGGCGCAACACGAGATCACTGCGATGAAGGCGAGCGGTATGAGTCTCTATCGGATGATGGGACTGGTGGTCCTCTGTTCAGGGATACTCACGTACCTTCTTATCCTCTTCAACAATAATGTCCTGCCGGAATCGAATCACCGGTTCAAGACGTTGATGATCGACATACGCAGAAAGAAACCGACGCTCTCGATCGACCAGGGGATCTTCTCACAGGACCTGCAGGGATACAGCATCCTCGCAAGGAAGACATACGAATACTCCAACGATCTCGAGGGGGTGACGATCTATGATTACACGGACCCGTCGGTGAATGTCGTCGTCACAGCCGAACGTGGAAAAGTGTCATTCACCCCGGACTTCAGAAAACTGATCATGGATTTGCAGAACGGAGAGATCCACCAGCTTGCCGCGATGGATTTCGAATCGTACCGTAAGCTGCGATTTGTCAAGCATCGGATCGTCATGAATGCCGAAGGGTTCGATTTTGAGCGGTCGAATGAGAACGCTTTTTCCCGCGGAGACCGGGAACTCAGCGCGCCAATCATGCAGCAGATGGTCGACAGTCTGGAGGCAGCCAATGACGCGGTGCGCGCGCAAACGATCCAGGTGACGCCGCCTCCATCAGGCAGACGCGCCGCGCTATTCGCAAGGAATGACTCGCTGCCGAAGCAGGCCCTTCAGGAGCGGGCGGTCTCGCTGGCGATCGGCACGGTGCGCGCCACCCTCAACTCGATCGACAACCAGATGATGCTCATCAAATACAATCAGGATGAAATAAACCAGAAGCTGGTTGAAATCCATAAGAAATATTCTATCCCCTTTGCCTGCATCGTCTTTGTGTTCATTGGCGCACCTCTGGGGATCATGGCACGCAAAGGAACCTTCGGCGTGGCGGCGTCGCTCAGCATGGGATTTTTCCTTCTCTATTGGGCATCGCTCATCGGCGGCGAGAAGCTCGCGGATCGCGGTTATATGCCGCCGTGGATAGGAATGTGGATGGCAAATATCGTCCTCGGAGTGCTCGGGATCCTTCTCACGGTGAGAATGGGACGCGAAACTCCGCGCATCAACTGGGGGGCCCTGCGGAAGCTCGTCCCTGCGTCCCTGCGTTCGCCGGAATCTCCCGACATGACTGCGGAACAGTCTGCATGAAGCGGATCGATCGTTATATCCTGAAGCAGTTCATCGTCACTGCGCTTTTCGCCCTGCTGGCGTTCATCCTTATCTTCGTGGTCATCGACATGATGGAGAATCTTGACGATTTTCTCGACCGCCACGCGACCGGCCAGATCATCGCCATGTATTATCTCCACTTCATCCCTGACATCATCAAGCTCATGGTGCCGGTGGCAATGCTCCTCTCCGCGCTGTTTACAACGGGGAGGTTCTCGACGTACAACGAACTGACGTCGCTGAAATCCGGAGGCGTGAGCCTGTACCGCTTCATGGCGCCGATCATCATCTTTTCATTCGTTGTCAGCGGAGCACTCATTTATTTTAACGGCTGGATCGTTCCTTCGTCCAACAAACGAAAGCTGGAGATCGCGCGCGTCTACTTCCAGAAATACGTCGACTTCGTGTCGAGGAGCAACATCTTCATTGAAGACTCGCCGACGCGGATCCTCTCGATCGGCATGTATGATGAGCACATGAACATGGCAACACAGGTGAGCATCCAGGATTTCGACCCGGCGGACCCGACGGTGCTTGTCGGCCGCTACGATGCCCGGCAGATGCGCTGGGACGCGAATCTCCAGGGGTGGACGCTGCTGTCGGGGATCGAACGACAATTTTTCGATGGCAAAGAGTCGGCGGCGCATTTTACCGCAAAACAGATGGGACGGTTGAGTTTTTCTCCCGATGATATCCGGAAGAAGCAGGAAAAACCGGAGGAAATGAATTACACCGATCTTGGACAATTCATTGAGCATCAGCAGCGGGCAGGGCATGATGTGGCGCGATGGCTTGTGGATCGATACGGGAAAATCTCTTTCCCGTTCGCGAGCGTCATCGTTGTCCTCTTCGGGATCCCGTTCTCATCCGTGAAGCGCCGCAGCGGGCCCGGCGTGGAATTCGGGGTCGCGATCGCGGTGACGTTCCTCTACATGGTGTTTCTGCAGGTAAGCCAGGCGTTTGGATACAACGGCGACCTGCATCCTCTCCTGACCGCATGGATGGCAAACATCATTTTCCTCGGGGCGGGCATCTATAACCTGTGGCGGGTGCCAAAGTGAGATGCCGTTCGTGCTGCTTTGCGCCTTGGCCCCTTCGTTGTTATTCTTTTTGGTGAGATCAAACTGTATCACATACCATGCAATGTTTTTTTACCACGAAGACACAAAGGCACTAAAGGTTACAATGGTCTTTTGGCACGGCCGCAATATCAAAAATCATACCTCAGCTTAAGTTCCGTGAACGGCACGAATCCATACTGCGTCGGCTGCATTTGCATGTGCGCTTCCGCGTGGAGCGCTTTGTTGTACTGAGTGGCCGACCAGAACGCATCGAGCGCGCTGAGCACGTGATTGACGACCACCACACTCACCCAGGTCCCCGCAACGTCATAGTAGTGATTAGCCTGCGCGCGCATCAGCTGATACTCGATGAAGCGCTGGGAGTTGTTATGAATTTCATGCGACGCAGGATCGTTCGGATCGAGCGGACCGTTGAGATCGGCATCATCCCATCCCCTGCTGAATTCATCATACTTGCCTATTAATTCATAGTATTGCTGTTCACCGTAATACGGGAGGACGTGTGTATATCCGTTGCCGTTTCCGACGCCTGTGGTGGGCGCATCCGCGCCGATATCCCGCTCCATGTTGTTGAGCTGACCCCAATCGATAGTCCGAAACGGCGGCGGGGGGAGAACGGCCGGGTCGTACCGGCTGTTGAAGACGAGGTTTTCGTACGATGATCTTGCGAGCGTGCCGCCGGTGAGGACACCAATATTGTTGAGCGTCCACTCGGCATATCGCTGTGCGTTCCAGTGTTGGTTTGCAAAGGCCTGGAAAGCATCCGTCTGACGATCGCCTTTCTTATTATAATTATAGACCTGAATCCATGACACGACATCGGCAGCAAAGAAAGCCGCTGCCTTCACATAATTTTTCGAATATACTTCACCCAACCCCGGAACCGCAAGGGAGAGGAGTCCGGCCACGACCGGAATCTTCTCTTCCGCGGATGTCGTGCTCGTCATTTGCAGAAGCGGCGAATCGCTGAAAGCCGGAAGGGTGTTGGTGAGGATGAGCCGGCTCCCGAAGAAATCGACTCTGGGATTCCCTGTGAAATGAGGAGACGGCTGCTCGCCGGCAAGGAGAGGAAGGGCGCCGAGCAGGAGAACGGCGACAGTTGCACCGCGGAGTGTCATGAGGTTGTCCTTTCTTATCACAGAGAACATTCAATCGAGGTCGAAACCGAAGAGCACCCCGAGATGGAAATTCCATTCTTTCCCGTACGTCACCGTCGTTGCCGAGGAGGCGATGTAGCGGTCGAACTTATCGAAGCCGTATGTGGCATTGAAAAAGATTCTCGTCGGAAACGCGTAGTAGGAAAACGATTCGAGACGAAGTTCGATCCCCGCGTCACGCCGGTAATTTCTGCCCGTCAGACCGCCGCCGGTCCAGGCATTTCCAACATCACCGTAAAATGCGGCATAGAGCTTATCAAAATACAATTGCATCAGACGAAGATCGATGTGCTCGAGGACCGGGAACCGGTATGTGAGATTAACGTATGCATATTCATTGCCGCCGAGCGCATAGAACGGATACCCCTTCATCCCAGCCAGGCCGCCGATATAGAAATCGAAGAAATCGTCCTGCGGCGGACCGAGGATCGTTCCGCCTCGCAGATTGGCGCTCAGTGTATGCTTCCAGCCCGGCAGCCGCTGTGATTCACGCCAACTCGCTTCGAGACGGTGAAAATGCGGCCTCTGATATTTCGGCACGAGGAGACCATTATCGACCTCATAGTCGCTGTTGGGATTAAATTTATTGAATTCATAATCATAACGCAACTTGATCTTCCGTCCGACAGGATTGATCTCGGATGTCCGGGACGGAGCGATCGCCTCGAACCGCCATATCGCCGAGATGTCGTTACCGACAAAATAGAGATTGCTGAATGCCGGATTGAAAAATTGGGTCCCGGCAAGCGAGTCTACAAAAGTGAAGCTCGCCACGTTTGCTGTATAACGGCTGTGCGCATACCGCAACTCCAGCTCCAGTGCATCCGTGAAGAGTCGTTGCTTCAGCGCGAGATCGAGCTCAATCAGACTGTACGTCACGGTAACCGGGATATTGATATCAGGCCGGACATCGATCGTCAACTTTGCATCGTGACTCTCTCTCGTGATATTGAACGCTTCGAAAGAGAGCGCCGGATCGAGCCCAAGCTGGAATAACCCCGGGATCTTTCCGCGGTAATCAAAACTGAAGAAAAGATCGCGTTCACCTTTCTTGTTGATGTCCGCACCGCCGAAAAACCCGTAATGTTCAAGGACATCGTACGAAAAACCGTAGAGACCAAGCTTGACGACATCGATCCCCTTGCTCTTCAGATTGTAATTATCGATCCGGACAAACGGAACGATGGTGAGGCTTGTCGCGATATTCTTGTACGGACTTTCCTTGAACGACGGAAGCAGGGTATCGTTGTACGCCCGCAACGTCTGCCAGTCGCGCTGCTGATCCTGTAAACTCCCCGCAAGGGAAGCAAGCGTCATCGAAGAGCCGGACGAACGGTCGTCAGCTTTGGTGTACGAAGGCGGATTGGCCAGTGGATGCGCGCTGTCGATGAACGCAATCTTGTACCCGGAAGATGTGTACGATGCAAACACCACATCACCCGATGCATTGACCGACGGCATGAACGCTCCTCCAAGGACATTCGTAACCTGGACTGTCGCTTTCGCCGTGAGATCATACTCATAAAGATTAAAGACCCCCGATCTGTCGGATGAAAAGATCAGCTTTTTTCCGTCGGCCGTGAAGATGGCGTTCCGCTCATCCCCGGGCGTCGCCAGAACAAACGTCACTTCCCCGCCGCCGGAAGGAACCATCGTGATATCCCGCCCATCCTTGATGGAATAGTCGAAGAGAATCGTTTTGCCGTCCGGCGACCATTTCGGATCGTAAACCTGCTCGCCGTGAGAAAATGATGTCAGATGTTTGATGTTCGTGCCGTCCGTGTTCATGGTGAAGAGATTGATTGTGCCATCGTTCCCAGCGACGTAAGCAATCGAAGCGCCGTCGGGGGAAACGGCAGGAGAATTCGCCCGGAGCCCGTGCGTGAGGCGGGTCTCCTCGTCCTTATCGAGATCATAAACATAAAGGTCGAAAACATTCGCCCAAAAATCGTTTTTCCGGCTCGATTTCGAATAATAGATGCGCTTCGCGTCTGGCGACCACGAGAGATTTGACCGCACGCCGCCTTTCAGCAGCTTCTCGGTTTTCGCCGCGACGTCGTAGAGATACAGACCGGAGAGCCCGAAATAGTCCGCCTCCTTGTTCGAAACATACGCGATCGATTTCTCGTCCGGCGAGAATGTCGGATAGAAATTCCCGAACCCCACGCCGGCGATGATCGTGCCCGCGGCCGTATGTTCCTTGACGGAGGCAATGCGGGCGGAATAATCGCGGCTCAGATATTCCTTCCATTCGTCATAAAGATCTTTCCCGCTCTTCCCGACCGCCTTCTCGATGGCGCCGTCGATTGTCACCGCGCTCAACGACGAAAGGTTCCGGGAAATCTCGCGCAGCTTCTCATCGCCGTATTTTTCGGCGATGTAGCGGACGAAGGCAAATCCGGCATTATACGACGACTCGTTACCGAGACTTGTCTTGCCGAAAACGGACATCTCATTCCATGTCAGCATGTTGCCGTCAAGCGCATACATGCGAAGAATCATGTCGCGGTGCGCATCCCATGAATCGTATCCAAGCTCCTTACGGTTATACTGAGCCACGCCTTCAGCGAACCAGCTCGGGACGACGTATCCCGAGATCGGATACGAAGCGACAACGTTCGGGAAGCCGTATAACACATCCGGACGGCGTTCGTTCTCGTACTGAAACCACTGGAGATAGAAGGCAGGAATTTTCCTTCCGAATTTCAGAGCCGTCTGGATCTGGACCACGTGCGTGAACTCGTGCGTGACGACGTTGCGGAGCCAATTGTGCGTCCCGCGAAGGTCGAAATCGAGCGACGACGACCAGATTTCTATTTTATTATCAAAAAAATAAGCGGCGCCATTGGAGTAATCGTCATAGTCCTTGATGATGAAGCTCACCTTGCCGTCGGGCTTATGATCGTAGAGCGACGTCACTGGCTCATAGATGTCTTCTGCAATCTTCGCGACGACGCGTGCCGTCCGTTCCGTGCCGAGATGATAGTGCACATAGAAATGCTCAGTCTCGATCGTATGCCATTCCAGCTCGGGATGATAGAAATCATCCTGCGCATTCGATACAACGGCGGCGAGGAGAACAAGCAAAGAGACGCCTGCGGTTTTCAAGAAAATCATTGCAGAGTAAAAACCCTTCTGGTGATAGTATTAGTTGCCAGCTCGACTGCAACAAAGTGGCTCGAGACACCTGATTTCTGGAAGACGAGGCCGATCGTCGGTGTGACCTCATAGGTCCACTGGTAAGAGCCGCTGGAATTGTACCAGTCGAACTCGGCGCCGACGGGGAGCCGGTCGGCCGATATGGTGAAATGACCGAACCCATCGGTCACTGTCGTAACGTGCCCGTCGACGAGCACCGGCGAATACTTGACGATAACCGTATCGACGACATAGCGGATCAAGTACTTTCCGCTCGGGACCAAGTTGCCGCTTTCGTCGTACCCCGACCATGTCCACCGTGGGAGAACGCCGACAGACCGATACCCGAGAAACAATTGTTTCACAAATTTATACGCCGGCGTATAGACTGCAATATCGACCGGCTTATTCGGGTCGGTGACGACGACCTGCTGGCTGTCGTTCGGGCTGCTGCCGGCAATGATCTCGTCATAATAGAGTTTCACATCGACTCCCGGGACAGCCACGCCGTTTGGCGTTATAACCGTGCCGCTTAATTGATAGCCGTTGATCGCGACCTCTGATCCCAGCGGCAGAACTTCCCGGCACGAAATCGAAATGAGAAACAGCGCCCCGATGACACAGTACCTCACGCTCTGACCTCACTTGACCACTGCGATCTTGATCACCGCGTGCCCGCCCGCATCCGTCCCCGGAGCATCGACGTGGGCAAAATAGATGCCGCTCTGGATGCCCGCCACGTCCCATTCGATTTCATTCTCCACTCCGCCGATGCCATCCCCGCTCAACTCGGCGACGAGGTCACCGGCCATGTCGAAGATCTTGACAGTGACTTTGGCTGCCGTGGCAAGGAAGTACCGGATGTGTGTCCTGAATCCGTCAACCGCCCGAACCGGATTTGGCCAATTGTACGCGTTGAGATCGCTCTTTGCACATGTGGGACAGCTTACGACAGAAGGAGAATCCTCAAAGCCGGAATGCCCTCGATCATGCAAATACATCGGCCACGGCATCTTTGTCGAATCGTACGTCGCACCCATCTGCCACACATTGAGATAATGATCATCGCCGGCAATCGCTATTCCGACTTTTCCAGCAGCAGTCCTAAAGATCGTCGGCGATGCCAGGAGTCTGCCCCCCGTTTGGAGTGGAAAACCGGGAATCACTTTTCCGTGTGAATCATAGGCAAACAGCAGCCCTTCCTGAGTTCCAATCACCACGTCCATTCTTCCATCACCGTCGATGTCGCCGATGACCGCCGACGAGATGATCTGCTGCAGCGTCGGCACCCTGATCGGGAAATAATCGAGAGGGACGCCGCTCACATTGAGCGCGTAGAGAGATGTGCCGGCAGTGAAGACGATGTCTTTGTGTCCATCTCCATCGATGTCCGCGATCGCCGGCGAAGATGAGATCGGCTGATGCGCATCGACAGGGAAGTGTGAAAGATTGTTTCCCGCATGATCGAGGACGAAGACCTTACCGTCATTGGAAAGCACGACGATCTCAAGCGAATCGTCACCACTTACATTGGCCACTGCCGGAGAGCCTGACGGCGTCGCGCCGAGGGACGTCACCCATTGTGCCGGAGGCAAATCGGGGAGCAGCACGACGCTGTCTCCGTGCAAAGCGACAAACCTGCCGGTGGCGCCATACGCAGCTGCAGTTGTTATACGACCCGTACTCCACGCGCGGACGCCGTGGCCACTTCCGCCGTAGGTCACAAATAATCCGCCGTTGCCGAACCACGCAAGCTCATTCCCGCTCGCGACAACCGAAGTGTATCTCCCAGAATCGATCACCTTGGGGAACGCATCGCCGTTGCCGTCGTTATTTAAGTCCTTAGGGGCGAAGATAAACGGTTGTTGTGTGACCGATGTATCATCGAGCGTTCGATGCCGTGTCGTGGCGATGTCCGTTTTCCCGTCGCCGTCATAATCGATCGCGGCGGGAAGATTGAATGAGAAAGCTGAATCAGACTCAAAGATCGGCAGACTGTCCGACGTAAGGAAAAATGAAGACCCATCCTGCCGCATCGCAAGAATTTTCCCGTCTGCGACAAACCCCGAATCGAACGACGACTTTTTCCCTGTTGTAGAAATCACCAGCTCATCGAAGCCGTCGCCATCCAGGTCGGCAGGCAGCATGGCCGACGTGCCAACAGCTGAGCCGAGGATTCTGGGAAAACCGGCAAGGGGTTTAATTTGATCGTCACCAAGCCCGATCGTTGCTATCATTCTCGGCCCCCGTTCTGAAAAATTCCTGACATAAATATGGCTGTTCGCCAGGTCGTTGCTCAGGCTGTTTGGATTGGAGTTCGGCGTAAATTCATTCGACAATATCCGGGGCGTCGACTGGTTGCCGTGATACCAATAATCGAGGTGTGTCCCATCCTCGCTGCCGAATCCCGGATTGAGCAGGTCATAGACCTGGCCGATATCCTGCGAGCCGTCTGCCTCCATCAGATTGACGCCGCGGCGGTTCGGATTCGCATTCACTGCATCGTTCGCATAGTTCGCTTCGATCACATTCTCGTCGATATGCCAGATGAGGATCCCCCCGTCGAACCAATCTCCCCTGATCGTTGCACCGGGAAGGCTCCAATCGAATTCATCGACATCGATGACGACTCCATAAATGGAATCCTGATCGAAGGCGTTGAAGTTCGCCGTGTCGCGCATGAAAGTTCGCTCGACAACAGAATCGTTACGGACGATCCTGACGATCGCTCCGTCTCCCTTAGCATCGCGATTGCGGTTTTCGACGAGAAAATATTCTTTGGCGCTGATCGGTACGCGGTAGATCGTGTCAACGGAACCAGTCAATGTCACTGCAGGGAGAGCGTAGATGGCACTGCCCGGCGGTACGTTGATCGGATCCACCCATCCGAGAAAATATTTCTCCCATGCTGAGGGCTCCGGCGGGAAGACGCCACTCCAGCTGAAGATCGATTGTCCGTCCATCAACCCGAACCTGCCGATTCCCGAGCGGCCGTTCTTCGTGTTGAAAAGATCCGGCAGCCCGAGATGGCTTCCGATGGTGGCAACGATGAGACCGTTGGTGCCGAGCTGCAGCAGGAAACTCCCAAGACCGGTATTGATCGCACGGCTTTCCGTTTCAGGTATGATGAGAGAATTCGTTACCAAAAATGACCCGCTGTCGACCGGCACGCCGTTATAGGAACCGCCGAACATCTTCCTGAGACTCTGCAGATTCAAATAGACCGATGGGATATCGAAAGGTCCCGGATCATAGCCGAGCTGACTGCTCAGATCGACGTCACGCCCGACGCCCGCGTGGAGGATCATGAAGGCCTCATACGCCTGGAAGTTCACACCAGGCGTCAGCGAATCGACGGTATGCCAGGTCTCCTGCGTCAGAAGCCCGAGTTCGTAGTTGTTCTGACTTGTGCGCGACGGACTGTAGAATGCCATGGGATGGGAGAGCCGATAGGTGCTGTCGAGCACCGTCGATTTGACGATGAGCTTTCCGTCAGACGACTTCCGAAAATAATTCTCGACAAAGAGCATATGGTTCTGAACATACGATCTATGGTGCGGGGGCGGATCGATCTCCACACGCGAAGTCACGCTGAGATCAAATCGCCCATCCCCGGTCGTACGAGGTTCATTGTCGGACTGAAACTCCACCATGGCGACGAGCACGCGGAGGGTTTCCGGAAAAGCGGCCACGGAGGACCTCGCCGGCCTGGTGAGCTGTTGGTCGGAAATTGGATGATTCAGTGAAACCTGCGAGGGCTGGGATCGAAGAATGCCGGCGATGATGAACAGCGCGCTAATGACGAGGGGAATTCTGCCGAAGTTCAAAGGTCGTGGGTTCTTATCTTGTGGAACAGCGGTGCGAATTTCAATAATGGTGGATTAAGAAGATACGCGGATTCTTCATCTCATTGTCGCCGAAAAATCCGCGTATCCATAGGAGGATGGCTCTGAAAACGACCCTCGTTACTGTCCCCAGTTGATGAGGAGCGTGAATCGTAATGTTTCGCCGAGCGGGTGGTTCTCTTCAACTGCGGAGAGGTAGCTGAAGTCGAAGCCATAGACATCGTACCGAACGCCGGCGCCGTACGTGAGAAATTTCCGGTTTCCGTAGCGTGGATTCTCATAGAAGTATCCGAAACGGAGCGCGATGAGCTTCGGCGAACCATACCAGTATTCGATGCCCGTTCCGATCGTCACTTTTTTCAAGCCGCCGTCACCCCATGCGGTAAAGATCGACTTTGGAAGATTATCGACTCTAGGGTCATTGACGACATAGGTGCCGGGCCCGTTGACGTTGAACGATGTATCCTGAGGATACCGGCGAACGAGCAATCGGGAGAAGTCGATGACAAAGTTGATGTTGTTGTATTCGCTCTTGATGAGGTTTGCCGCGATCCCGAGGCGCAGGTTTGTCGGCAGCGGATCTGCCTGGGCTGCGTCGATGTAGGTGATCTTGGGTCCAATGTTCGAGAGATCGAGTCCGATGCTCAGACGGTCTTCGAGGGGTCCGAGAGTTGTTGGTTTCCAGAGAGCCGCAAGATCGAAACTCACGGATGAACCGACGCCCTGTCGATCACTGTTCTCGCCGGAAGCTCCGGGTAATCCTGAAACAGGGGCGAGGGCGCTGCGGATGTATCGCAGATTGATTCCGACCCCGAGGTCGGCGAAGAGTTTGGTGGAGTACCCGGCGGTCAACGCGATCTCGTATCCTTTAAATGTTCCGAGAGGAGTCGGATCATCCTTCGTGATCGTGAACTCGCCGAGGCTCAGATAGGTGATGGTTCCCGAGATCGTTCCGCCGAGGCTTTCGACATTGTTGCGGTAGGCGAGAAAATCATAGAATAGATCTGCCTGCTGGAACGCGGGCAGCCAGTTGGAATGCGTGAGACTTACCTCCTGGCCGCTGAGAAACGCCAGAGCCGCCGGATTCCAGAATGCTGCGGAAGCATCATCGGCCAGGCCGGCGCCTGCCTCGCCCATCCCGTCGGCGCGGGCATTCGGAGCGATGAGCAAGAACGGCACCGCCGATTCGCCCTGCGCGAAAAGCGCTTGCGGCGTGATGCACGCGGCGACGCTCAGCATCGCCATCATCACGCACACCCATTTCCCTTTTCCATTGAATGACATACGAACCTTCCTTCTATTTTGAAACATTGAGATGATGAATTTCCTGGTTTAATGGAATCCGGGGATAATAATGTAGCACGTTTCTTTGAGAGAAGCAACCCGAGCTCATCGTGGTTTCCCCGCTTATTTAGCGATACTGAGTTTTCCCAGGGCTTCGCTCGTAAATCGGCTGTCCTGGGTTCTTGCAATCACCTTGTAGAGATAAACACCGTTCGCCAGCTGATCACCATCGCGATCCATCCCATCCCACGGCATCTGGACGAACGGCTCCGCGATATTTGTTTTCTTTATCGATTGTATGAGACGTCCGGCGACCGTATAGATCTTCACTTCCGCATCGATGACCGCCAGCTGGTTGTGTTCGAACGTGAACACCGTGGATGACCGGAACGGATTCGGAAAATTGAAGACATTCGACAATCGCAAGCCGACGCCTGACACCACATCAAACAACGTTTCGCCCGCCGAGGAATTGTTGTACGTATCCCACGCCCTGAGTCTCAATTTGTGCGTCCCCTGACTCAGCGCACCAAGCGGGTAGCTGACCGTCCCCTCGCGGTACGTATCAGACTTGCTCCTGTAGTAATCGCTGAGATCAACGCTCTCGCCCGCGTTGTCCAGCCAGGCCTCAAGACGATGGCCTATTCCTGCGCCGGAAGTATTGATCCCGCTTGAGTCGGAGAGATCTGCGAGCAGGACCGGTGACGCGCTCACGACGTCGCCGGAACGAAAACCGCGGGAGTCGATATATAACTGCACCGACGGTCCGCGCGTATCGGGCGGTGCGGTCGAATCGGTCCCCCCAACCCGGAAGTTCGTGGTGTATCCGGCACCGTCAGAGCTCGAATTCCAAAAGTAGACAGTCATCCTTCCGAAGTCATTCGCGTAGGAGATATCCTTCGGAACGATGAAATTCGCGGAGATGGTACCGTTACGAACCGACTGCTCTCCGCGGAAGAGCGTGTTTCCCGCGGCGGTGTACGAAAAAAAGACCCTCTGAAAAAGGTTGGGCAGGACCTCAATCGAATCGACAAGAAGAACCTTCCTGTTGGCATCAAATACCACTACCTGCGACTGGCCGTCGAACGGATCGCGGTCTGAGGCGGTGGAGTCATGAACGCTTGCCTTCACCGACACATGGCTGAGGGCTTGCATCTGAACAATGTTCGTTGCAGCAACATTGTTCACCGAGTCAATCGTTGCAAATTTTGGCGGAAAGCCGATTCGAAGCGCCGGGTCGCCGAGAAGAAAGAACTTTCTGTCGTTGTCGGCCGTCGAGCCCGGACCAAAGTGAATTTGCTTGGTTTTGTACATGACATCGCCGGCGCGCTGCTGCAGAAGGTTGCCCGCATTGTCACGCTGAAAGAGATAATCATAGACCGTCTCATTAAGGGAGAAATTATCTCCCGCGAACACCGGTCGCGTCGCCGAGAGCACGCCGATTGCCCCGGCATCCGGCTGTGTCATCAATTGTTCGCCGCCGCTCTGTTCGTGGATCATATCGAGAAGCGAATAATTGCAGGTCGCCGCAACGAGGAAGAAATACTTTCCCCTGTTGGTGAGGGCCGGGAAATCGGTCTCCCGCACAAACACCTGCTCGTGCGTCCACACACGCGGGTTGCCATGGCCGGTGAAATTGACAACGAGCGTCCCCTGGTTAATTGCGTTAATGATCGCCGCGTTGACCTCGGGCTTGCGTCTTCCGGACGGGGTGATCACCGTCGGGTAATCGTAGAGAAAGATCTTCCTCTTCTCAAACAGCGGCGGAACCAGATTCGCGATGCTTTCAGCCTGCCGCGTATGAAGAAACAGGTCGTTCGTCCCGGCGCCGGCTAATCCGTCATCGGCGACAATCGTCACACGAATTTTCCACGGGTCGTTGACCGGATGCGCCTCGTACTCGATGATCTTGTCGACCATGGTGTTGGCCTCTCCCGGCGACCGCGCTGCGAGCCGGCCAAGACCCAATTCGATCCTCCTCGACGCAGTGAACGTCACAAAATCATCCTCACTCGCGTAGGTGTAAAGGGGCCAGAACGATTCAAATGTTTCCCACGGCGGAATCCAGTTCGTCCCCGACGAGATGATGCGCTTGTAGTCATAGTCGCCGTCACCGAAGAGAAGCGCATACTTCGGCGGCTGCGCCCAGTTGTTGCTGACATACCGCAGGTAGTTCCGGAGAGCGACGGGCGTGGCAACGCCGCCGCCAAATTCATTGTAGATCTGATTCACGTCGACGAGAAGAGTCTTCAGATATCCCGTCCCCGGCAGTTCGCGAAAAGACTTGAGACGCTGGGCGGCCGCCATGAAATCCGGATGGGAGATAATAATGTACGGCGCTTCCACCGTGTCGCCGTGCAAATTCTGGTTCGCAACCCTCGTGAAGCCTGCCGGGCTCTTGAATCCGTCGCTGCCGACCACGAAGAACTGCTTCACGCTGCCGGAGGACAATTGGGTCTGGAAGGAGCACGTATCGGCCGAGATTCGCGGGCCGGTGATCACCAGCGCGCTGTCATATTTCGACACATCGAAAACAAAGATCTGGCCGGTCGAAAAACCGGTGACGTCATATTGGGCGACGGCCGTCGTATCGATCGAGTGGAAATTAAAGACATTGCCCTGCGATGAAAGCAGCTGACGGTAAAAAATCTCATACCAGTCGATGTATCCGCTGCCCGACGAGTTTGCCGAAGTGAACCCGAACCGCAGATTCACTCTGCCGTCAGCAGCCGGAGGAACCTGCTGCCTCGAGACGGTCGAATTTACAAACTGAATGCTGAAGTAGTCGTCGACCACGGTCGCGGGGAGACCCACGGTCGCGATCCGTTGCCCGTGGTCATCGATGGTGAACGTTGAATTCCCGTTGGACCTTGCCCCGATCCGGAACACGTAATTGATCGGCTGGGCAGGATCGGGAGCGTTGAGCGCGTGAACGTACGTGACGTTGTCGCCGATATTCAACGGCTGACCGACCCATTCCAATCCCGAGGAGAGAATGTTTACTTTTTCATCCTCACGGAATATCTTGCCCGTGACGATCACCGGATGGTAGGGCCCCGACTGAGAGAGAGAGGCCACCTGCGTCATCGCCCTGGCTGCACCGGTTCCATAAGCGAGCCAGCAGTAATTGACCTCGGTATAGTGATCGATGTAATGAGAAAATGATTTCGACGCGGGGGTATAATTCCATCCGCGCGTGCCTTTTCCATAAAACACAATATAATCCGAGGGATCGAGCTGGCCCGTCGTTCCTCCGTCGAAAACATAGACCGCGTTCTCCTGCAAATCATCAGCAAAGGGAGCCGTGATATCGAGTGGGAGTTGATATCCTCCGTTACCAAAAATGCGGATGGTATGAGGATCCACCGAGGAAGGGATTCCAAGATTCAACAGCGTCTGACCATCCATTTTGTACATGCCGTCTTCGGTGACCGGGAATCGATACCAGATCCCGGCGGCAAGAACGCTGTTCCGCACGGCTCTCTGTTTGCGCAGCGGCGAACCGGCAGCCGAAGTCGTGAAGGCGTCGCCATTGAGAGCGACACCGTCGAGCAGACGGTCTGACGTTGCGGCCGAGCCCTCCCGCGTTCCATAGTTCACGCGGACAACGAGGCGGCTGTATTTCCGCAATGTTTGTGTCGCGGCCTGATACTGCAGAGGATAGAACCGGAGTTCCCCGAGGATCACCTGACGCGTCGTACCAACGTTGACAAGCGCTGCCGCCTTTTCCGGCAGGAACGCCGTACCCGAATACGCGGCCGGATCGAGGCGATAGACCGGAACGGGATCGACTTCGCCTTCACGCAGGCCAGGCATCGGAGCGAGCGCGACGTTCGGCTCGTCTTCATAGTCGGCCCGAAGAATCTCAATGGTCGTATTGTTCATACCGGGAAGCCGCACGGTGATCGATTGGTACCTGAGCTCCGGAAGCCCCGGCCGTTGCGACTCATCGACCCTGCTTGCGGCAAAATCATAGCGAAGATATTCTTTTCCGCTGATGATAATTTTCGACGGCTCATAATACTTCGGAAGAAGTTCGACGACGAGCCCCTGCCCATCGGACTGGAGAACGCGGACCGGTCTGTCGCCGGCCGTCGACGATAGGGCGACCGCGGGCCAGAGGAGAGCAAGACTCCACGCGGCGTTCATTCTTCGCGTATTTCGTGTCGAATAACTCAGCTGCATCCTTTCATAAAACAAAAAACCGAATGACAGTTTCCTCTGACATTCGGTTTTCAATACCGTAGAGTGAACCAATTACTCCTGTCAAAGGTTATTGTAAATTACAACCAAGAGGGTTCCACTATTGCACATGAACCCTTCTTCATGACTTTACGTTAACCTTTAACAAAAACCTATGCGGTTACTCCATCTCTATTTGTGAATCAATTTCTTGATATAATATAAAAAATCCTCGATTTATTGTCAAGAGATGAGTTGATTCTCATCGCATAAATCCGTAGATTATAAACCAAGCCATCGAATTTCCTCTATATTTGTGAGAATCATGCCAAAATCGCTAAGCATTCTCTTTGTTGCAACAGAAGCAGAGCCGTTCATCAAGACAGGCAGTATAGGGGACCTGGCGGGAAGCCTGCCGAAAGTCGTCAAATCGTTGGGGCATGACATAAGGGTCATGCTTCCCGGCTACAGTGCGATCAACACCCGGCGCTTCCAGATCCATAATCTTCTCAGGATGAAGGATATTGAAATCCCTCTCGGCAGCATGAGGGAACATGCCCAGGTAAAATCATCGTATCTCAACAGTGAGAACCAGAAGGTTCTCGTCTATTTTCTCGCCAACGAGCGGTATTTCAGCAGGGAAGGTCTTTACTTTCATCCGCTCACGAAGAAATATTTCACCGACAACGATGAGCGATTCATTTTCTTTTGCCGTGGCGTGCTCGAAACGCTCAAGCGTCTGCGCTGGCAGCCGGACATTATTCACTGCAACGACTGGCAATGTGGTCTCATCCCGGCCTATCTCAAATCGATCTACAAGGATGATCCCTTCTTCAGGAACGTCCGCACCGTGTTCACGGTTTACAGTCTTGCGTCGCACGGAACATTTCCGAAGACCTCATACGAAAAAACGGGTATTTCATCTCTCCTCATGAAAGACAACGGCAATGACAAGCTGAATTTCCTGAAGACCGGGCTATCGTACGCCGATGTCATTACGACGTTCGGCCATAAGGCCGACAAAGGGATTCGGGTCGCGCCGCAGGATGAGATGGGCAAGGTGCTCCACGCCCGCAAGAACGTTGTCGTTCCGATGATGAACGATACGCACGGTCAAAGCGGTCTTGCAGAAAAATTTATCAATCTCTATCGCGAGCTGGCGAAGACCTGCTGATGACCCGCGGTGGTATTTTTCTCGACCGAGACGGTACGATCAACAAAGAAGTCGATTTTCTCTCCTCTCCCCTGGGACTCGAATTGCTTCCCGGTTCCGCCAAAGCGATTTGTGAAGCGAAAGATTTAGGGTTCAAGGTCTTCATCATCACCAATCAATCCGGCGTCGCACGCGGGCTGCTCACCGAACGGGATCTCGAGGAAATCCATACGCGGCTCGTCGACGTGCTTGCCGCGGAACATGCCCACATCGACGCGATCTACTATTGCCCGCATCATCCGGATTTCGGCAGCGGTGAGTACAGGAAGGAATGCGATTGCCGCAAACCGAACATCGGCATGGTCACACAGGCGGCCAGGGAGTTCGATGTCGATCCGAAAGCATCGTTTGTCATCGGCGACCGGATGATCGATATTCAGCTCGGCAGGAACATCAAGGCCAAATCAATACTCGTTCTGACCGGCTACGGCAGGGATGAGCAGGCATTGTGCCGGAAGGAAGGGATTCCAATCGATTATGTGGCCGAAAATCTCTATGACGCGATGCAGTATGTCAAACGCACCATGCGGCCGGAGCATCTTCCAATAACGTGACAACAACTTCTTCAATGAAACTGTTCTTCGCGGCGCTTCCCATTCAGCTTTCCATCGCTCTCCTCATGCTCTCCGGATGCAGCGGCGATCCGAATGCCGTCGGCATCGGCGTCCTGCCGGCCGGCGATTCGCTGCAGGTGACTGCGCTCGCCTCGGCTTCGACGTCGGATGTTTCATTTCTGTCGAGGGTGGCCGGATCTTCATCGATTCTCCTTGTCGGACAATCAAACGACATCGAGGCAAGGACGCTGCTGAAATTCAGCGGGCTGTCGACGATCCCTTCGACGGCCGCGATCGATTCCGCCTCACTCCAGCTGACGATCGGATACCGTTTCAAGGATTCCGCCGGAACGCTCGCGTTCGAGGTTCATAATCTGCTTCGTACGTTCCCACAGGGAAAATTCCTCTGGGACAGCGCCATGGCGCCCGGAACATACAGCGACACCATCGTCGGACGAATTATCCGTGACATTTCTCCACAGGACACGACGATCAGGGTGAGGATCGATACGACATTCATCAAGCAATGGCGATCGACGGACGTCGGTTCGGTCATCCTGATCCCGGGCGGAACGATCATCGCCGGCGCTTCAAACGTGGTGACAACGGCCGCCGACCTCCGGCCGGCATTATCCGTGAGCTATCACGACACCAGCGCACAATCCATGACGCTGCGTTCTGCGGCAGCGTTGTTTGTCGCGGATGGAATCATCCCCGCACCTGCAGACCGAATCGTGCTGCAGGCGGGCGTCACAAACAAGGCGATCCTCCATTTTGATTCACTCACCATCCCGCTCAAGGCGAGCATCACTCAGGCCATTCTTGAAGTGGCGCTTGATTCGACTCTTTCGCTGACAAATGGATTCACCCGGGACAATATTGATGCGTTCCTCGAGCGAAGAAGCTCCGCGCCATATGATTCGGTCATTACTTATGGGACACCTCTCGGGCCTGTGTACGTCAACGGGCAGAAAATCTACCGGGCCAATATCAAGTCCATTGTCCAGCAGTGGTTTCTCCATGAGCCGAACAACGGGATATTGCTTCGTGCGACGGGCGAATTGACCACGCTCGACCGATTCGTTCTTTATGGAACGTCCGCTCCCGCCGCTCTGCGGCCGAAACTGACGATCACCTATACACTCTTACCGTGAGCGGCTCATGACGAAACCCCTCATCTCAACAATTCGCATCGTCATCATCTTCCTGAGCGGTTCACTGAGCATTGCTCGTGCCGACAGCAACGGCGGGTCGGCGTATTCTCGTTATGGACTGGGAGATGTTCGGTATGTCACCGCTGGTCGCGGTATCGGCATGGCCGGCGCAGGTCTCGGCGCCTTCTCCTCATTCTCCACCGACCCGATGAACCCTGCCGGATGGGGAAAATTCACGCGTGCCAGATTCTCGGCGACGGCGTTATATGAAGGGTTTTCGTCGGACGATGGCAACGATTCGCGGTATCTGAGCCGCACGAATTTCAACGGCTTCATGCTGGCTCTTCCGGTCAGCACGGACCACGGTGTCGTTGTCAGCGCCGGCATGACCCCGTACACGAGGGTCAACTACGACATTATCACTGCATCGACGCAAGCCGGGCTCGCCTCTACGCTCCGCTACATCGGGGAAGGGGGCCTCTCTACGGGCCATGTGGGAGCTTCCGTGAAACTGGGAAGCGACCTATTCGTCGGATCAAAATTTCTCTACTATTTCGGGTCAGTCAGCCATACGGTGCGCCAGTCGTTTTCAACGACAGATCTTTCGGATGCAGAAGTCAGGCGTTCTTCCCGATCGTCCGGATTTGGCTTCACGTTTGGCGCGATCTATACCGGGTTAAAGAACGTGCTGAACCTTGATGAAACCGAGTCGCTGCAGATCGGAGCAATGTTGACGACGACGTCCTATCTCTCGACAACGAACGAGCGGATCGGGACATATACGACAGGCAAGACGAGGACGCAGGACACCACGACGGGGCCCGAGGGGAAAATACGGGTTCCCTACTCGCTCGCGACCGGCATTGCGTTCACAACCGATCGCTACGTTCTTGCCGGCGATTTCTATTATCAGCATTGGAATGACTTCACCGTTGATGGCGCCCATCCCGACGAGATCCGTGACAGTTATCGGATGGCCGCAGGGGCAGAGCTGCTCGCCAAACGTGATCCCTTTGCCGCCTTCACCCAGCGGATGATCTACAGGTTCGGTCTCTATTACGACGCATCATATTACAGAATCAAAGGTGAGCCGATCCATGAGTGGGGGTTCACGGCGGGGATCGGGATGCCGATCTTTCAGGAAACGCGGCTGACGATCGGGGCTGAATATGGCTTCAGGGGGACAACTGCCGCGCAACTGCAGAGAGATCACATTCTTCGAATATCGTTTTCACTCAACATCAGCGAGCCATGGTTCGTCCGTCCCGAAGAGGAGTAAATCAGAGATGCCGATGATCGCGTTAGGTGCGGATCACGCCGGTTACGAGTACAAAGAGAAGGCAAAGGAGCTGCTGCGTTCTCTTGGAATTTCCTTTGAGGATTTCGGAACGAATTCGTCGGAATCGACAGACTATCCGGACTACGCCCACAAGGTCGCTGAAGCGGTGAAAGCCGGCAAGGCCGAATTCGGGCTACTGGTCTGCGGAACGGGGATCGGCATGTCGATCGTTGCGAACAAGCATGACGGCATCCGCGCGAGCAACGTGGAATCGGTCGAGGCGGCAAAGTTGGCGCGTACGCACAACGATGCCAATGTCCTCGCAATCGGCGCCCGGCTGACGCCATGGGAAACGGCAAAGGAGATCATCAAGACATTCCTGACGGCGAAATTCGAGGGCGGCAGGCATCAGGGCCGTGTGGAGAAGATTCACACGCTGACGAATCTGTAGCGGCTTTTCCCCTTTTACATTTTTGCATTGACCATGCACAACCTCAAGCAGTACGATCCTGAGATTTACAGCACGGTCCGTAACGAGATCGACCGGCAAAACACCAAGCTCGAGCTCATCGCCTCGGAAAACTTCGTCAGCCTGGCGGTGCTGGAGGCGATGGGGTCGGCGCTGACGAACAAGTACGCCGAGGGTTATCCCGGTAAACGATATTACGGCGGCTGCGAATTCGTCGATATCGCCGAGAACCTTGCACGTGATCGCGTGAAAAAACTCTTCGGCGCTGAATATGCCAACGTTCAGCCACATTCCGGCTCGCAGGCAAACATGGCGGTCTATTTTACCTTTGTGAAGCCGGGCGACAAAGTCATGGGGATGAACCTCTCACATGGCGGTCACCTCACGCACGGTTCACCCGTAAATTTTTCAGGCCAGTTGTATAATTTCGTTTCCTACGGTGTAAAGAAGGAGACCGGATTTATCGACTATGATGAGGTCGAAGCGATCGCTACGAAGGAGCGGCCCAAAATGATCACGGTCGGTGCCAGTGCGTATTCGCGCAATATCGACTACAAAGCGTTCCGGCACATCGCCGACAAGGCCGGGGCATTTCTGTTTGCCGACATAGCACATCCGGCGGGCCTGATCGCGAAAAAATTACTCAACGATCCGATGCCGCATTGCCACGTCGTTACGTCGACCACGCACAAGACGCTTCGCGGTCCGCGCGGAGGTCTCATCCTCATGGGAAAGGATTTTGAGAACCCGTTCGGGCTCGTTGCTCCGAAATCGGGACGAACGAAAATGATGTCGGAGCTGCTGGATTCGATGGTGATTCCAGGCATCCAGGGCGGCCCGCTGATGCATATCATCGCCGCGAAGGCGGTCGGCTTCCTGGAAAACCTCCAGCCGGAGTTCGAAGCCTATGCGCGGCAGATCATCAGCAACGCTCAGGCCCTTTCGAAGAAACTTATCAGTCTTGGATATTACATCATTTCGAACGGAACGGACAATCATTTGATGCTCGTCGATTTGCGCAACCGCAACATCACCGGCAAGGATGCTCAGGAAGCGCTCGATCTGGCGGGCATCACCCTGAACAAGAACGGGGTACCGTTCGACGACAAGAGTCCGTTGATCACGAGCGGGATCCGCATCGGCACCCCCGCATTGACAACGCGCGGCATGAAGGAGGCAGAAATGGAAATCGTAGGGGACTTGATTCATCAAGTCCTGACCAACGTCGGCAAAACGAATATCTACAGGGATGTCGAACATGCGGTGAAGAAATTGTGTGAGAGATTTCCGTTGTACGATTAAGATGATGAGATTGTGAGATGATGAAATTGTGAGAATGGAGTTTCGCTAGTGAAAGGAACCGATTCAATTGGCTGAAGTCACTGAACATATTGCTGAAGAAATCGGCGAGCACGACACCGACGAAAAGGAGATGTCGTTCCTCGATCATCTTGAGGAGCTTCGCTGGCGGCTTGTCAAATCGGCGCTGGGGCTGGCCGTCGCGGTTGTCGGATGCGGGGTCGTTTCCGATTGGCTTGTCAATGAGGTCGTCCTTCGCCCAAGCAGAATCATCCAGCCGCCGCTCAATCTCATCAACACCGTGCCGTACGGGCAGATCACATTTTACATGGGCGTCGTCATCACCGCCGGTCTCATCATCACCTCCCCATGGATCCTCTACCAGATCTGGAAGTTCATCGAACCCGGGCTGCGGGAAAAAGAAAAGCGATACGTGTCGGGCATCGTTGTCTCGACAACATTTTGCTTTCTCACCGGTGTGGCGTTCGCGTACTTCATCATGCTGCCGTACATGCTGCAGTTCTTCGCGACATTCGGATCGACGAGCATCGTCAACATGATCTCCGTCAGCGAATACATGAGCTTCGTCGTTCAACTTATCCTGTTATCCGGTTTGATATTTGAGCTCCCGATGGTTGCTTATTTCCTCGCACGATTCGGGATCATGACGCCCGCCTTCATGCGGCATTACAGGCGTCATTCCATCGTCGCGATTCTCATCATTGCGGCGCTTGTTACGCCGACCACCGATCCGATCACGATGAGCGTCTTCGCGCTTCCGATGTTTTTGCTCTATGAGATCAGCATCTGGATTGCCGGCATTGCGGCGAAGAAACGCGCCGCTGTATATGCATCAGAGAAGTAACGCGAACAATGAACTTGGACGAGATCACACAACCGATTGCGAGAGAGCTGGAAATGTTCGGCGAACATTTTCGAAGTGCGATCAAATCAAAGGTCGCTTTTGTCGATCTCATCGCGCGTTATGTTCTCCGGCAGAAGGGAAAGAAAATCCGTCCGGCGCTGGTGCTGCTCACCGCCAAGGCGTGCGGTGAAGTCAATGAAAGCACATACCGCGGCGCCTCGCTCGTGGAAATCCTGCACACCGCCACGCTCATTCACGACGACGTCGTCGACGATGCCGATACCCGTCGCGGATTCGCTTCCATCAACGCAGTCTGGAAGAACAAGATCGCCGTTCTCATGGGTGATTACATGCTCGCCAAGGGACTGCTTCTCTCGCTCGATAATGACGATTTCAGATTCCTCAAGATCACCTCAGACGCGGTGAGGAGGATGAGTGAAGCAGAGATCCTTCAGATCGCCAAGAGCCGCGATCTCGATCTCGATGAGACGACCTACCTGAAAATCATCTCCGATAAGACGGCGTCGCTGCTTTCGACCTGCACGCAGATCGGTGCGGCAAGCGTCACAGCAGATGAAGGGATTATCGGATGTATGAGGGTGTTCGGTGAGAATTTGGGAATGGTGTTCCAGATCCGGGACGACCTGCTCGACTACGTCGGGAGGAAAAGCATCACCGGCAAGCCAACCGGACTCGACATGAAAGAGAAAAAGCTGACATTGCCTTTGATCTACGCGTTCACGCAGGCGCCCCGCGGCGAATCAAAGTCGATTCTCCGGACGATCAAAAATGGCGCGAAGAAGAAGGAATTGCAGCACGTCGTCGAATTTGTTCACAACTTCGGCGGCATCGACTACGCCGCGAAGAAAGCTGAGCACTATTCGGCCATGGCCCTTCAAGCGCTGGAACCGCTCCCGCATACGCTCTCCAAGGAAGCGCTGAGGATGTTCGTCGATTTTGTCATGGAGAGAACGAAATAGCCTCTCACTGATCAAGGTTCCTTCGCCGCTGATAAGTCCAAGCCCACAACCACAGGCCTGCGGTTCTGATGATCCGCCACTACCTGATGACGATCATCTTCTTCACATCGGTAAAGCTTTCATTCGGATTGGATGCGGAGACTGCCCTCAATCGATATACGTACACCCCAGTCGCAACGCCCGATGCGTTCCATCCGACTGACTTAAAACCTGCATCCTGGAACCCATCGACGAGTGTCGCCACTTCCCGACCCAGAATATCGTACACCTTCAACACCACGTTGCTCGACGCGGATAACTGATAACGAATAAGCGTCAAGGGATTGAACGGGTTCGGGAAGTTCTGCATGAGCGCAAAGTCACTTCGCGGTTCAATTACTACAGTCGCAGAAAGCCGGAGTTGGATACGGGACATGGGACTTGGGATGTGAACGCTTCCTTCACCTCTGAGAACAACAGATGTTCCATCAATGAGAAGTGCGCCGCTCCCCGGGTTGTCAGCACATTTCCATGCGATCGTCACTGGATATTCGGCTGAGGAGATCCGGATGGCGACAGTTTTCGAACGCCCTGAATCAGGAAACTCTGCCATGCGGCCGGTAGCATAGCGCACGTCGAATTCTCCGTCGGGCGGCAGAGGTGGCATGGCGTAATAGTCTGGATGCTGACTTATGTTCGTGCCGAAATAGATCACTCCCTCGTGCCCTTGTGCATCCCGCATCACAAATCGATTCAGCGTTTCAAGCTCTTTGGTTATAGTCGCTTGTGTTCTTGAAATCGCGTTCGATAAACCTGAAAGGAGGAGCTTCCCCGCCGACGATGTCTTCACCCAATAGCCGCGGAGCGGCTTCAAACTATCAACTACCTTGTACTGCCCGGAGAATCCGAAAAAAGGACTGGTGATAATGCTGCCAGGAATAGAGCTGAGGGAGGATGCCGCCAGGGGTCCAAAAGATGACCCGATCAGGTTCCATCCGCTGCTGACGTTCACTGAATCATTCAAGTGTTCGTCTCCCACGACGGCGATTTCTGTTGATGATGGGAATTTGAGCCAATAACCAACGCGCGGCAAAAGATGGGATTGGGTCTGGTATCCGCTTCCGCTGTACGAAAACGCGTTCGAGATGGATGTCGGGAACAAACTCTCTTTCAGGTTGTTGTCCGGAATGACCGGGAGGGAAACAATATTCCATTTTGCTTCGACAGTATCTACAGGGAAAGGCCCCCGCAAAAGCCGCAGAGAACCCTGAGCCAGGCCGGGATAGACTTCTGCCTGTTCATACCGGAGTTGTACAGTTGCGATATACGCGCTTCCGCCCGTCGCATCAATGGTATAAAGACGCGAGACCCCGGGATCACCCAAAAGGCTTGACGTGGGCCGGGGTCTCCCAACCACCCACTTGGAAAAATGCCCAACCGAATCTGCAGTAATTGTGTGTTGAAGTGAGTCGACAGTCCCACCCATAACCTGCCATACAACATTGCCGGTAGAGATCGTGGCATTGGGCCGTGCTGTGACTGCAACGATTGCCGGATTTGTTCCCGCGCCGGTAAACCGGAGGTATGTATCCGGGCTTTCAAATCTGTACGGGTCGGTTGACAACGGCATGATCGTCCGGTGAATTGTTCCTGTACTAACCCCTCCCGGTCCGGAAATGGCACCAGAAGAATCGTTATCAACAAACACCGTGTCCTGAAATCTTTGTTCCAACGAACGATCAAGAACCAGCCGGTGTCCAATGGACAAATTTCCGATGGATGCTGTGCTGTCGCCTTCGATTTCGAGATTATAGAATGAAGTGCTTCTGGACAAATTGCCGAGGAATGCTCTGCTGTTGCCTTCGATGTCGAAATGATGGGATGGAGTACTTCCAGATGAGCCCGCACCTGCACTGACGATAGACTTGGGGCGATTGCCTGCAAAAGTTATCGTCGAATGACCGGGATTTATGGTTCCACTGTTGACCAGGTCGTCATAACAGACCAACCCACCGGCTTCATCAAGCGAAGAGAACGTCACTGTGGCATTATTATCGATACGGACGACGGAGGTAGCGGTAAGTTTCCCAATGCCACTGGAGAATGCGAGGGTACCCCCTCCGGCAATTCTCAGTGCAAGGATATTGTCGCTCGGGAGCGCATCAACAGTGACCTGTACGTTTGAAGGAATCACGACCGGATCGGTCGGTCCCGGAGGATGTCCCCCGGGCCAGTTCGCTGATTCTGACCAGTTTCCTGTTGGAGGCCCTACATATTTCAAAGCGGGCACATTGCCGAAGTCCTTTCCTGAATGACTGCTTCCACCGCTGATTGTAAGTTCATACATTCCCATTCCCGAAGGCCCCGTTTGGAGCCAATCATCCTGCGGTAATTCGTACACGATGTACGACCCGTGGAAGCGATCGGCAAAGACATACGCGCCTGTAATGGCGGTGAGGGTTGAATCGAGAATCACGTTTTGAGAATTCTTCAAATAAATCTTCCAACCAGAAAGGCCTGTCTCGCCTCCATCCCGTACACCGTTCGCGTTCGCATCGTTGAATGTTGCGCCGGAAATTGTCCCCGGTGCGTCCGTTGTGAATCTAAATGAAGGATTCTGAAAATAACTGACGCCGTTTGATGTGGCAACTGCGACATGCCAATAGTAAGTGGCGGCCTGCAAGAGGCCGGCGAGCGATTTGGACAAGGATGCAGGACCTAACGAGTCGTCGGCGATCAGAGCGGCAGGTGTAAAGTTTGAATCCTTAGCCACCTGCACAAGATAATAGAGTGCCCCCGGAGCTGCTGCCCAGGTGATGCTCAACGAAAACGGTTGGTCAATCGCGCCGTCGGCGGGCGATGTCAACTGAACGGGTGCCGGCGGCGGCGGGACCTTTGGTCCAACGCACAACAGGTTAAACAACTGCTGTCCTCCCGTGTCCGGATCCGTCGGCAAATGATATATCGAGCGCCGGTTCATATCCACGAATGTCAACGGCGCCACGGCCGAGAGCGAAGGCCCGACGAAAATGCAGCTATCAAAATAGGAAGCCAGAACGCTCGGCCACGTGAATGTATAACGGTGCGTCTCACTCGGCTCGCTCATATCCTGGGTCGCACTGATTTTGAATGTGTCCCTCTGGGTTGTATCGACAAAACGACGGATATCCCACTGCAGGCCTTCCAATGGGTAGCAATTGAAGTTAGAGGTAGTTCTGGGTCGCGTGAAACGGATATCACCAGAAGGGGCAACCGGAGGAAGTATGTTTTCAGCGACGGGGAGGGTATCGTCGAGCGACCAATGCGTTGAGAAACCGCTCAAATTTGTATCGGAACAATTGGATGCGTCCATGTGCAAGCCGAACCACGCCGTATCGACTTTGAGCCGCAGAAACTGTTGGGTGCTGAGGTTGAAGACGGAATCTAATCGCACCATCGGGATCTTGAACTTCACCGCCTGCGCCTCTCCTGCGGAAGGAAGAATCATTTCGACAGAACATACGAAGGCTGCCAACCGCCAAACGGATATTCTAAACTTCATAAGGATTTGGGAGTTGTTGGAGCGGTGCCGCAGTTGGCATTCCTCATCATTGCGAGTACATCCGCTTGACCTGTATTCTCGGCGTCATTTACAGCGCGAAGGAACATATCTCCTGCAAGGCTACTGAGGTTCCGTATGCTGCTCCCAGGTGGGTGGGGAGCGTTTCCAGTCGAAATAGAAAAGGCCGATGAGCGTTCCAATTGTAGTCGCAACCGAGGCCCCCCCCCCGATCCACCCACAGGAATCTATACTCTCATACCATAACAAATGGAACGGCCAAAGTCAAATGGAGTCGCATCGTCCAGGCAGGCACAAGGCAAACCACCAAAATTGCACCTCGCCGCGAATCTATATCGATTCTTCGAATCATCAAAAAAAGGGGCGAAAAAGAAGGGGTTTGAGTACATCATCGACCTTAGCCACAACCTAGAGACGTGGCCTACGCCACGAAAGGCAGAGCACTATTCCGCCCTTGCCCTTCACGCGCTTGAGCGGCTCCCCTATTTAGGTAGAAGTTAACCTTCTTCAAGGGTATGTCTGGGACGAAGGTTAACTTCATCCGACCTCAGGTACTCCTGAACATGCTCAACGTATTCTTTGCGATTCTTGAACTGACAAAGAATCGGTGTCGGGTCCGTGAAATCCTTTTCATCCTCCGAAGATAGCTCGTAGAAAGACCGTCTGTAATTTGAATACGCCCAATCTTGCGGGGCTTTCACTAGTCCGGCAACGACCGGATTGGCGTGAATGTAGATTGAGAGGTGAACAAGGTCACCAGCCGACGCAATCCGCTTGGATTTGTACACCCCCTGGAAAAGGTGACCGACCAGATTGTATCTGAGATTGAATCGTTTCGTGACCGAGGTTGCCAGCCTTGCCATGAATCGCGGAATCGATCCCCCGCTTTTCTGCAATAGGACGAAATGATAGTGATTTGGCATCAAACAATAGGCGTGAATCGACACTTGATGTCGGAGCGAGTATTCACGCGTACGTTGGAGGAAAAACAGGTAGTCATTCCGTTCACGGAAGACGCCTTGTCGTCGGTTGCCGCGGTTGTAGATGTGATAGAATTGATTGTCAACAATGGGCTCCTTGCGGTTCATTGTGCCTCCCGAGTCGAAGCAGAAGTTAACCTTCTGCCCGGTATTGTCAAAGAAGAAGGTTAACTTCTTCGCGGATTCAGAGATCCCTGTGCACCGTCTCCATCGAAAACGCGGGCAAACAGACGGCGATGTACTCGGCGCCGTCGGGATCCGGCGTACTGTACTGAATCCATTCTCCTTTGTGCGCGATGACTGCCTCCCCGGCCCTGACATCAATCATACCGCTTTTCGAGACCACTCTCAGCGTGCCGCGCAGCACAACGGTGTACTCATCAAATTCCGGCGTTTGGCCCGGCTCCACCCATCCTGATGGACTTCGCATCCGCGCGATGCTCAACGCGCCTGTGTTTGAATTCACTCTTCCGATAAATTCTTCGATGATCTTCGGCTTGTTGCCGGCCGCCTTGACGATCGAAGGATGTTTGATCAATGTTGGCATACGGATCCGAGGAAGTCGACCTTCTTCTCAGCTGCTCCTCAGCAGAAGATCGATTTCAGCACAGGTGGCTATTTTCTTGTCGAATCCGTTTTCGCCGGAAGCCCGACCGGCAAATCCATCCTTCCGCCCCACTCGTCGAACGAACCATCGTAGAGATGGGCGTCGTATCCGAGATACCGCGCGGCAAAATAGACAAGGCTCGAAGTCTGCCCGACATGACAAACACATCTTTCACAACATGAAGCGTGAACGAGCCCTTTGCCGCCTTCGGCACTCCGACAGAAACCGGCTTTCCTTCCGCTTTCCATGCATCAAAGCCGCCGTCGAGAATCGAAGTTTGTCCACCCATTCCAAGATACTCGAAGGTGAGGAATACCCGGGCAGTCGGGTTCACATTTCCCCCCACTCCGCAGAGAATAATGCAGGAGTCATTTGAAACACCGAGGTCCTGTAACGTGGTGCGAATTTGATCGACCGGTACCGGTTCGAATGACATCTCCGGATTCGCCATGGCAACCGATCCGACCCAGAGATACCGCGCGCCGGGAACATGACCCGACATGTAATCCCTCCTGAAAGATGCGACATGCAGGACAACCAATTTGTTGATGAATCGACAATGATCTTTTGATAATTCGTAGGGGGAAATCGAGCATCACGCTGCATGACTCCCCGTTGGCAGAACTCACCGGCTTGCTTTCCGGGCCTTTACGCTTTTCCCCTTGCCATGAACGGTGAGCACGGCGCCGGCTCCGTCAGTGTTGAAACTGATACGGACATCTTTTCCGAGAATCAGGTCATATCCGGCAAATTCCGTCGAGGAGACGGGCAAAAATCGAAACTCCACCCTGCGGGCCCCCTCCATCGGCCCGATGCCGACGTTCCTTTCGCCCTGCCATATCAGCCGGAGGTAAAAACTTCCCCGATCTCCCTTCAGTTCCATGCAGGTTTCAACGGCGCCGTCGTCGAATGGCGACGGCAGCGTGCTGATCGCTGCGACGCTGCGAATCTCACCGATCCGCTCTTTCTCCTCACGAATCCTTCCCTCGATCAGCCCGCGAACGCCTTCCATGCGTTTCTTCCGGTTCTCCATGACTCCGCCGAGCGGTCCAAAATCTCCTCTGACGGCGGCCTGAAGAACTTTCACGGAGGTGGCGCCGAGCTTCTTGAGTAATTGTGCATCGCTGCCTTCCGGAAAGGCGAGCAGGCTGACAGCGCCCTGTCCCTCGGGAGTGACAAGTAAACCGTCATGAGCGGCTGCAACGAGAAAAGCTTCCCCTGAGGGAAGTTTGTATTCTCCGGAAAATTTCTTGAGGGTCCCGCGCGGAGTACCGGCAATTTGCGCCGGGAGAGAAACTTTGCCCCCGAAAACGATGTCCTCGATCTTTTTCCGCACTGCATCGATGAGCGGTTTGCCTTCATAAAACTGATTACAGAAAAGAATCGTGACAGTGTTCGAATCGATATATCGCCGGATCTCGGCGTTGTTGCCGAGGTCGCTGCCGCCGTTGTGCTGGACGACCTTCCCATGCACGGTCTCGAGAACATCCCACCCGTAAGCGTAATCGTTGAGGAACGGCGTAAAAAGCTTCTTCTTGGCGTCGCCGGAGAGTATCTTTTCACCGTTGAGCGCCAAATGCCATTTGTACATATCATCGGTGGTTGTGAGAATGCCCCCATTGCCGATGAGATTCCAGTAGGGAAACGGTCGTTGAAGTGAATTCGTGTTATCCTGATCGCCGACGTACCAATGCGCGACGATACGTTCAGTCCACAACGGCATCCTGTATCCGGTCCACAACATGCCGGCCGGCTTGAAGAGGTGTTCGTGGAGGTATTGTTCATATGTTTGGCCCGAAAGCTTTTCGATGAGCGCTGCGAGGAGCGTATAGTTGACATTCGAATACTCAAATCGTTCTCCCGAAGCGAACTCCAGCGGCAGCGCGAGGATCTTCTTTACCGTGAGGTCGCGCTCCGCGATGTCATAGTCTCTGCCGACATCCGGCACGAGGCCTGATGTGTGCGTTAGGAGATTGTGCAGTGTGATATCTGATTTATCCGGAGGCACGCCATCGAGGTACTTACCCAGGGGGTCCTCTGTTTTCAGCTTCCCCTGCATTTCGAGCGTCATGATGGCGGCAGCGGTGAACTGCTTGGTGATCGATCCTGCGCAGAAGATCGTCTCCGATGTGTTTCGTATTCCTTCCGTCCGATCGGCCAGGCCGTACCCTTTGTTGAGAACCACTCGTCCATGCTGCGCAACGAGAAGAGCGCCTGAAAACCCGAACGGTGTGATTCGAGACAGATATTCGTCAAGCCTTTTACCGAGGGCGCCATTGACAATCTCCGCCTCGTCCCCCCGGCACAACGTCGTCCCGCAGAGAGCGAGAATGATGCAGAGCACCAACGTCTTCACTCTTGCCGCATATAGCATAGTCTTCCGATGTTTGTGTTAGTGTCTATGATTTCACCTGATCTGAGCGAGTATCTGATGGCTTATCGTCGTCAACGCTCTGAGCGACCTTGTTTCTTCAATCTCTCCGTCCTCGCCCGTGTATCCGGTCGTCGCAGTCTGGAACAAATGATTGAGTCCCGGCAGTTCCTTCAGCTCAAAGTGAAAGTAAGGTTCTTTGGATCGAATTGCAAGGCGCTCCGTCCCCTCATACGCCGCCAATGTCGATAACCTTCTCTCCGTACTTTTTCCTGAGACCGTCGATGGCCTTCAGCATCGTGTCGCGCCTGTCGTCGTGGATGAACAGCTCAGGCTGCCCGGCCGTCTCGGCAAGCAGGTTCGATAATCCGACGCCGATAAGGCGTACGGGAACGTGCGCTTTGTGTACCTTGAGAAGAAGATCTCTGGCGACGGCAAAGATAGCAGGGTCATAGTGTGTTGCTTCAACCGATTGCCGGCGTGTCATCGTCTCGAACTTATGCGTGCGAAGCTCGAGCGTAACGGTCCGTGCCAGCAGGCGATCACTTCGCAGCGTCGAACAGACATCCTCGACAAGGGAAAAGAGAATTTTCTCCAGCCCTGACACATCGGCGATATCGTGGGCGAATGTTTCCTCCCGGCTGATGCTCTTCCTCATGTGATCCTCTTCGACCGTCGTTGAGCCCCTTCCGTTTGAAGCATGATGCAGCCATTCACCGTGGGCACCCAGCAATTGCACCAGCTGGCGCAACGTGAACTCCTGAAGATCGCCTATACGGTTGATGCCCCTGCGTTTGAGGAACACTTCGGTCTTCCTGCCGATCCCCGGCAGCGCTCCGATCGGAAGCGGAGCGAGGAATTCCTTTTCATTTCCCTGTGGGATGGCGATGACGCCGGCCGGCTTCACGGTGTTGGCAGCGATCTTGGCAACCAATTTACATATCGGGAGTCGGCATGCCGTCCGCGACCCATCGTTCAAAAATCTTTTCTGCTGAAGAGGGCTGCGCCTCCGGCAAAGATCACCGCCGATGAAAGCGTCGATTGCAGAAACGGCCTCCAGTCGATCGTTCCATTGGTGATCTGCCGGGCAATGTTATCCTGCATGGCAGAGAGCTGCGGCAGGACATAATACAATCCATCCACCGCCCCCCGATAGAGACCGTTCGCCGAAATAAGGTAGAGCGATTGCTCCCTGTGATACAACAGGCTTGATATCACGAAAAGATAAAGAAACGCGCCGATGATCGACAGGGCGGTGTTGCGGGAGACAACGCCAAGAACCACCACGATGGCATAGAGGCAGGCGAAGACGAACGTGACGGTGAGAGCGGAGAGGAGGAAATTCAGGTTCCAGACACCGGTCTTGGCGCCGAAGATCAGCCACAGCGAGCCGATAAAATAAAGGACGTTCCCGAGAACCACAACCGCGGCGCCGGCATACTTGCCGGACAGCAGTGCCCATCGCGCGATCGGTTTCGAGAGGAAAAGATCAATGGTGCCCTTTTCGAGCATCTCCGGGATCAAGCCGGCTGTCGCGAACACACCGAACAGCACAAGTCCGGCGTACAAACCGTTTGCCAATCCGGATTGAACCTCGGTCACAAGGAAAACCATTTTGTCGAAGGGTAATTCCGGAGAAACAGGATTGCCGAAGAGCATGAGCATCGACCCCGATGCCGTTTCGGTCACCGACAGGCCGATGAGCACGACGAGGATGATGATCGTCGATATCCCGACAAGCACGGCGAGCGTCGCCTTCGACTTGAGTTCGCGGAACGTTTGTCCGATCAGCGCCAGGAATTTCATTCGGGCACCTCCCGCTGGAGGAGATTGATGAACGATTCTTCGAGACTATTCTTTTGCCTGATGACGGATGTGATCTCCACGTCGGAGCTGCGGAGAAGGTCGATCATCCGATTGAGCTCGGCGTTCGTCCTGAACTCTGCCTGGATTGAATTCTCACCCTCGGTCCATGCCAAACCCATAGTGTTCATCTCGTTCTTCAGGCTCGCCGGAAGCGCGCTATTGATGCCGATGCTGTAGACCGAACCTGATGAAGTCAATTCGTCGACGGTCCCGACTTTGAGGAGCTTCCCTTTATCGAGAATTGCCACGCGGTCGGAAATGAGTTCAACTTCGGAGAGCAAGTGTGAATTCAGGAAAATGGTTTTCCCCTCATCCTTGAGAGTCTTCAGAACATCTCTGATCTCTTTTCTGCCGAGAGGATCGACGCCGTCGGTCGGCTCGTCGAGAAAGATGACCTTAGGGTCATTGACGAGCGCTTGCGCAAGACCGATGCGCTGCATCATTCCTTTGGAATATTTTTTCGTCTTCATCGAAGCCCATTTGCTCATGCCGACAAGGTCCATGAGCTTGGTGATGCGGGAGTCAAGATCGGAACGACCCACCTCGCTCAGTTGTCCGAAAAACCTGAGCACCTGTTCGCCCGTCAGGTATCCCGGGTAGCGATGGTTTTCCGGCAGATATCCGACGTTCGATTTTACTCTGACATTGGGGAGCTGTTGCCCGAGGATCGCGGCGCTGCCTGAGGTAGGAAACGTGATGGAGAGAAGTACCTTGATGAACGTCGTCTTGCCCGCGCCATTCGGCCCGAGGAGGCTGAAAATCTGTCCCTCCTCCACTTCCAGGGAAAAATTGCTCAGCGCCGTGACAGACTCGCGGCGGAACAATCCGCTGTTGTAGGTTTTTGAAAGTGAGGTGGAAGATATGGCGAGCATCGATTTGGGCCTTGCCGGTCAGGTTGCTGTCATGGCTAAACCGGTGTACGTGAAAACGGCTTGCCATGTTACACCGACAACGTTTCTCGTTGGGGCGCGCCCGGCGGCGGATCCATCATCCGGTGGAACGCTCACGGCGTCAGCGCACCACAAGGACAGGGCAATGCGCCTTGCGCACAACCTTTTCTGCCGTGCTCCCAAAGAGAAGATGCTCGACACCGGTGTGCCCGTGTGTGGCGATGATAATGAGATCGACATGCTCTTGTTTTGCCGCATCGATGATCTCAAGAAACGGCTTCCCTGTACGAATCATCGTCCGGACGCGGACATGTTTCGCCGCCTGCTTCTTTGCGAGCTCATCCAATTCTGCCTTCCCCCGCTGGCTCAATTCATGCTCGATGCTTGGAAACGCCACCTGGCCGAAGCTGAGATCGGCGGGGTAGACCGTCGGTTCAACAACGTAGATCAGCAGCAGTTCCGCATCGAACTGCTTTGCATAGAAGATGGCATGCTGCAGAGCATTTTTCGAGTGTTCCGAGAAATCGATCGGAACGAGGATCTTTTGAATCCCAAGATCAGGCGATGGTGTATGTGTTTTCATCGGTTACCCTCCATGCACAACCTAAACCTCATTTGCCAGAACAACGACTGTTTTATAATTCCGCCTCTTTGCAGCTAAGCTACCACAAAATCCTGGCGTAATCCTACTATCCACGCCAGACGACCAACCGCCAGTACCCGCGCAAGCGATCCGCAATCCGAACTCCGTCCCGCACTTCGTGCGGGATTTCCGCTCCGCTCCAACAATCCGAAATCGATTTCAGTCGTTGAACACAAACTTCAGCCAGCCGTGAGTGTCGTTTCCATTCTTCACGATGTCGAAAAATCCCGTTTGCACGGCCTTTGTTATCGGTCCGGGTTTCCCATCACCGATCGGATATCGATCGACGGAACGGATCGGCGTCACCTCGGCAGCCGTGCCGGTGAAGAAGAGTTCGTCCGCGATCGTCAGCATCTCGCGCGAGACCGGGCCATCGATCATCCTGTACCCTTTCTCCTTCAGGATCGTCATCACCGTGGAGCGCGTGACGCCCGGGAGGATACTCGACGTGAACGGAGGCGTATAGACGTCGCCGTTTTTCACCATAAAGATATTCTCGCCGCTCCCCTCACTCACGAAGCCGAAGACATCGAGCGCGATCCCTTCGGTGAAGCCGGCTTTGATCGCTTCAACTTTGATCAATTGTGCATTGAGATAATTACCGCCGGCTTTCGAGATCGTCGGCAGCGTATTCGGCGCGGGCCTCGTCCACGACGAGACACAGCAATCGATCCCCTTCTCGAGCGCCTCTGCGCCAAGATAGGTTCCCCATTCCCAGACGGCAATCGCGACATCGACGGGATTATTCAGCGGATTGACACCGACGTCACCGTAGCCGCGGTAGACGATCGGGCGAATGTAGCACGATTTCATCTTGTTCACGCGAATGGTTTCGAGAATCGCCTCCTCGAGCTCCGCCCGGTCGAACGGTATCTCGGCATGATAGATCTTCACCGAATCGAAGAGCCGCTCGAGATGCTTATCGAGACGGAAAATTGCCGGACCTTTTTGTGTATTGTAACAGCGGATTCCCTCGAACCAGCTCGAGCCGTAGTGTACGACATGCGACAGAACATGAATATTGGCGTCGGCCCAGTTCACCATCTTGCCGTTCATCCAGATTTTGTCGACAGGTTTAATTGCCATGATTGAGTCCCTCTCTTATAATGGTGTTTCGTAGATGCGGTATGTTTTATAACGATCGGCGTTCATCATCTCGGCGGCCCGGTTCATCATGACATTGTCTTCCAGCACCCACCCCGCTTCTCCAGCCGGATAGCCGAGTTCGACAGCGCGCCTCGCAGTCTCATAGAACAACATACCCCCCGCTCCGGTTTTCAGCCGTTCGGGAATCACTCCGAGGACAATGATGCGAACCTGACGTATCTGTTTCTTGTATCGATACAAACAATACAAACCGGGGAGAAGGCGACCCGATCTGTTGTGCCTCAGCGCGATGTTGAGATCCGGAAGCGAGAGCGCGAAGCCGACCGGTTCACCCTGGAATTCGGCAATGATCACCAGCCCCGGAACGACGACGGGCTTGAGATCTTTCGCCATGGCGTCAAATTCCTCATTCGTCATCGGCACGGCGCCCCAGTTGTATTGCCACGCTCTATTATAGAGCTCCTTAATGGTTTCGACCTCCCGCTTGAAATTCTTCATGTCGAGAGTCCGGAATTTTAACCCCTCCCTCTTGTAGAGTGTTTCGACAATTCTTGCCAGCTTGCCGGAAAACACTTTCTTGTCTTCGACACGATAGGCATAGAGGTCTTTGATTTTCCTCAGGCCAGCCGATTCAATGAGATCAGCATAATAGCGCGGGTTATACGGCATCAGAACAACCGGGGGCTTGTCGAATCCGTCGACGAGGAGGCCGTACTCGTCATTGACGGAAGGGCTTGCCGGGCCGCGCATGGCTGTCATGCCTCTCGACTTCAGCCACGCTTTCGCGGTCCGGAAGAGTGAATCCGACACCGCCTCATCGTTGATCGATTCAAAGAACCCGAAGAATCCGACCCTGTCGTTGTGTTCCCTGTTATGATGATGATTGACGATCGCGCCGATGCGACCGACGATCGTTCCATCGCGCCGGGCGAGAAAAAATTCCGCCTCAGCATGCCGATAGAAAGGATTCTTCCTGCGATCCATCAGCTTCCGCCGATCCATCAGCAGCGGCGGCACCCAGAACGGCTCGTCCCGATAGATCTGCCAGGGAAATTTTATGAAGTGCTTTTCGTCACTCGATGAAGTGATCGGCTCGATGCTCAACGAACTCATGCCGGGCGCACACTCTCATTCACAGGCGTTCCTTGCGACGAGAAAAGGGATCCATGCATCGGGCGATCGACCGACGGCGATCAGGAAATGAGGCCGAGGTTTTTTCCGACCTCTCCAAACAATTCGAGAATGCGGTCGAGATGTTTATCCTCATGCGTCGCCATGTAACTTGTCCGCATCATCTGCATTCCCGGCGGCACGCCGGGACTGATAAACGCGTTCACGAACACTCCGGCTTCGAAGAGCGCGCGCCAGAACCGGAACGCGACCATGTCGTCTCCGACGATGACCGGAACAACGCCTGATTGGCCATCGATGATCTTGAATCCAAGTTGTTTGAATCCTGCTCGCATCCGGTCGGCGTTGCGAACCAGTCTCTCGATCCTGTACGGCTCCTGCTCGAGAATATCGAGGGCCGCCAGCGCGGCAGCGACCGATGCCGGCGTCGGGCTCGCACTGAAGATGAGGGCGGGTGACTGGTGTTTCAGGAAATTGATGACGCGTTCGTCGCCGACGACGAATCCGCCGAGAGAAGCGAACGTCTTACTGAACGTCCCCATCGTCAGGTCGATCTCCTCTTCAAGGTTGAAGTGGCTCGCCGTGCCTCTCCCCCCTTTTCCGATGACGCCGACAGAATGTGCGTCATCGACAAGGATTCGCGCGTTGTATTTTTTTGCAATCGGAACAAGCTCGGTGAGATTGACAATTTCACCCGTCGTGCTGAAGACACCGTCTGTGACAATCAACTTCCCGGCCTTCAGCGGTAGCCTGGAGATCACGCGCTGGAGATCCGCCATGTCGTTGTGCTTGTAGCGGACAATCTCCGCAAACATTCCCTTTGCCATCATGTACCCGGCCACGATGCACGCATGGTTGTCCTTGTCGGTGACGACGTATTCACCGCGCCCGACGAGCGTCGGGATGATTCCCTGAGCCGTCTGGTAACCCGTGCTGAACAGCAGGCATGCTTCCTTCTTCATGAATTTTGCAAGGCGGGCTTCGAGCTCGTTATGAAGATCGAGGGTGCCGGTGAGGTATCTCGAGCCGGAGCATCCGGTGCCATACTTCTCAATCGCCTTGATGGCGGCTTCCTTCACTTTCGGGTGAGCCGTGAGGCCGAGGTAATTGTTGGAGCCCGCCATGATGATCTTTCTTCCCTCGATCTGGACGACGGGGCCTTCGTTTTCCTCGATCGCGCGGAAGTAGGGATAAAATCCTGCGGCCTTGACCTCGTCGGCACGCGTGAATTCCCGGCATTTCTGAAAAAGATCGTTGACGTCGCTCTGTGGTTCAGCAGTAGGTGGTGGAGATGCCGCTGTGGTATTCATGATGAATGTTTGATTTTCAAAGAAAAGAGCTTTTGCGAGATATGAGGAGGTCGTTTCGCGATCGGCTCTGGCTTTCGGAGTGACCGCAGTAGCGCATGTTCCTCAGAGGATTCTCGAAAACCGCAAAAATGTGAGAAGTTGATTGCCAGATTTTTTTTTAATATACTTGATTGGCTCATAAAAGTCAATTGCCTTTTTCCGCACTTTCTTGTCATCTTTCGGCTCAAGCTCCAATCTTTCATGAAAATTCTCATCACCGGCGGCACAGGTTTTATCGGCAGTCATCTCGCCGAACGCCTTCATGCCAGAGGGCACGCACTTCGGTGCCTGGTTCGGCTCACATCCGATCTCCGCTGGCTTCGGCAGCTGCCGATCGAATATATTTATGGCGATCTGTTTGATGAACGAGCCCTCACCTCGGCCGTTCAGGGTGTCGACTATGTTTACCATCTTGCAGGCGTCACAAAGGCACGGACGCCGGAGGAGTACTTCAGGGGAAATCATCATGCGACGGCGAATATTCTCGCGGCTGTTCGAAAGAGCAGGCCGGGGATCAGGCGATTCATCCATGTCAGCTCGCAGGCGGCCGTCGGTCCGAGCCCGGGCGGTGGTCCGGTGGACGAGCGTACTCCATTCCATCCGATCACGACGTACGGCCGCAGCAAGATGGAAGCCGAGAAGGAGTGTTTGAACGCGATGGCGGACGCGCCGATCACGATCGTGCGTCCTCCCGCAGTGTATGGCCCGCGCGACAAGGATATTTTTGAGTTTTTCAAAACGATGCACAGAGGGCTCCAGCCGATGATCGGGTTCAATGAAAAACTGGTAAGCCTCATCCATGTCAGCGATCTGGTGGATGGGATCATTCTGGCGGGCGAGCACGCGAAAGCGGTTGGGCAGACGTATTTCATTTCGAGTGAGCGTTTTTACAATTGGAAGGAAGTCGGAGAGATCACTGCAAGGGTGATGGGGAGAAGCGTCATCCGTCTGCGGATTCCGGAATTTCTTGTCTATGGGATTGCGGCCATTTCAGAGTGTTATTCGGTAGTCAGTCGAAGACCCGTTCTCTTGAATTTGGAGAAGGCGCGGGACATCGTACAGGATGCGTGGACATGCTCGATTGAGAAAGCAAGAGCTGAATTAGGCTTCAAGGAGTCGCTGCCCTTGGAGGTGGGGATTCGTGACACTGTAGATTGGTATCGTGCACAAGGTTGGCTGGAGTAATTTGATGCTTGCTTTGTCGGCTGTATTTTCGTATATTTGGATACAATGATCGCGGGGTGGAGTCCGCCGCAGGCGGAGTAGCTCGTTGGGATAGTGAAGTTCTTGTTTGTGGTAAACTAAGATCGCGGGGTGGAGCAATTGGTAGCTCGTTGGGCTCATAACCCAAAGGCTGTAGGTTCAAGTCCTACCCCCGCTACACTGAAGGCCGATTCTGAAAAGGTTCGGCCGATTTTTTTGTTAGACCCCGAGATGAACCTGCAGCGTTTCCGATTTTAGACAAGAGCTTCAGCGGCACATCACCGCCGTGACGACAAGTAAATAGACGCACTTTCCCAGTACTGAATCGAGTAGGAGGAGGGGATAGATTTTAGTCCCCTCCGTCCTCTCACACCACCGTACGTACGGTTCCGTATACGGCGGTTCGTGATTGGTTATGGATTTTGAGTGTTGCGTCAAGTAGTGA
>Ga0080064_1000319_pt1 | contig 138166 bp, 130 predicted proteins | sample Subgrocontami54m_FD_69260 | JGI IMG/M metagenome (GOLD analysis project Ga0080064, IMG submission 69260) | Subsurface groundwater microbial communities from S. Glens Falls, New York, USA - GMW46 contaminated, 5.4 m (SPADES assembly) (version 2) ...
GCAGGATCTGGGGGGCGATCTCCACGATGGTCAATTTGGCCTTCAGGGCCAGGATGGCATTCAGGATGGTGAAGGCGATGAAGCCCGCCCCCACCAGCACGACGTGGCTGCCCTCCCGGATGGCGGCCACCACGCCCCGCGCCTGCTCCAAGGTCCAGAAGCTGTGGACGCCGGGCGAATCGGCGCCGGGCACGGGTGCCTTGACGGCGGACGAGCCGGTGGCGATCAGGAGATCGTCGTACTCGATACTCGTGCCGTCATCCAGCGTCAGGCGGTTGGCCGCCGTGTCCAGGGTGGCCGCCCGCCGCCCGAGGTGGGCCTGGACCTGGAGCTGGGCCAGATGCGCGGGGGTGGCGGTGAAGACATGCGCCTCGGCGATGCCGCGGCCCAGGTAGTACGGGAGGACCATGCGGGAGTACGGCCGCTCGGCCGACACCAGGACGATCTCCGATGCGCCGCGGTCGGATGCGCGGATGGTCCGGATGGCGTTCAGACCGGCGGTCCCCCCGCCCACGATCACGTGCCGCGTCGCCATCACCGCGCCTCCGTGCCGGCGATTGGAAATTGGTCATTGGTCATTTGATCCGGAGAATTCACGGGTCCGTTCGTGAATAATGCGGGCTAAGAACGACCGTCCTCATCGGCTGTTCCAACGCGCGATCCATTCCCAGTGGTCGGAAAAGCGATGTGTTCCAGGAAAGTCTCCTGGTCAGTTCTGGCCTTGGCTGCGGGTTATGGCGCTCGCCATGGCCGGCGGATAGCCGGGCGCGACGCGCACGTCCACCACGCAGGGCTTGCCCTGCTTCACCATGGCCACGGCCTCGGCGAACGCCGCAGCGAGTGCCTCGGGCTTTTCCACCGGGCCGATGCCCTCCAGCCCCTGGCCGCGCGCAAGCAGCGCCAGGTCGGGGTCGGGATCGGCGATGCGCTGCCCGATCCAGCGGTTCTCCACCGGCCGGCCGCGTACCTTTGCGACGCGCTCCTGGTGCAGCTCGTCGTTGAAAAACGAATTGTTGTTGGCGACGACCACGAGCAGCGGCACGCGCGCGCTGGCCGCCGTCCACAGCGCCGTGAGGCCCATGAGATAGTCGCCGTCGCCCATGATCGCGATCGGCACCCGCCCGCTGCCCTTGAGCGCCAGCGCCGCACCGACCGCCATACCCGGGCCGGACCCGAGGCCGGCGCCACCATCGTAGCCAAGGTAATCGAGCGGGTGGCGGAAGTGCCACAACTCGCCCGACCAAGCGTTCGGCAGGCGTATCAGGGACACCGGCTCGCCCGCCACCGCCTGCTGCAGCACCCCGGCCAGCAGCGTGACCGTGATCCTGCCGTCGGCCGCCGCGGCTGCGGCAGCGGACGGCTTGACCGCCTTGGGTTGGGGGCGCTGGCCGCGCGCCAGCACCGCCTGAAGCAGCAGCGGCACCGCGGCCTCGGGCTCGCACAAGAGATAGAGATCCATGGGCGCCAGGCCCTGATGGTCCATGCTCCAGCCGTTGTGAACGTGCTGGTCCACCGAGACCTGGATCACCTTGGCGCCGACCTCCTCGGTGCCCCAGGCCTGCTTGAGCGTGCCAGCCAGATCGACCCAATCGAGGCTCAGCACGACGTCCGCAGCCTTCAACTCCGTCGCCGCGCCGGCCGACAGGAAGATGCCGGGCGCAGCGCCGTGCAATGGATGGTCGGTGGGGAAGGCCGCACCGACCTTCAGATCGGTGAGCACGGTGGCGCCCAGGGTTTCGGCGAGCCGCAGCCGCTCCTGCCAAGCGCCTTCGTCGCGAGACACCCGCCCCATCAGGATCACCGGGTTCCTCGCCGCGCACAGCCAGTCCGCCGCCTGGTCCACCAGCTCAGGCGCCGGCTGTGCCGGCTGCGGCGGCCGAAAGCGCCCCACGTCGGGCAGGCGGGGCAGCGCCTCCAGCTTGGTTTCCTGCAGCGCTGCGTCGAGGCAGACGTAGACCGGGCCCCGCGGCGCGGTAGTCGCGATCTGCGCCGCACGCAGCAGCGCCTCCTGCGCTGCGGGGATGGAGGCCGGCTGATCGTCCCACTTGGTAAACTGCCGCACCAGTGCGCCCTGGTCGCGCGCGGTGTGGATCCAGTCGATCCACGGCCGGCGCCTGACCGCATCCACCGGGCCGGTGGCGCCCAGTACGACCACCGGCATCCGGTCGCACCAGGCGTCGAAGATCGCCATCGTCGCGTGCATCAGGCCGACGTTGGCGTGCAGAATGACGCCGAGCGGGCGTCCAGTCACCTTGGCCCAGCCGTGCGCGATCGCCACCGCGTGCTCCTCGTGCAGGCACAGCAGGATCTGCGGATCGCGGTTGCCGAGATGGTTCACCAGGCTGTCATGCAGGCCGCGGAAGCTCGCCCCCGGGTTGAGGCACACGTAGGGCAGCCCGAGCGCGCGCAGCAGCTCGGCGATGGCGTCGCTGCCCCAGGCCCCGCCGGCCTGCGCGCCCGCGACCGGCACGTCCCGCCGAACCGCGGCCGATTGCGTCCGATTCAGTCCGAGGTTACTGGTCTTGTGCTCCGCCATCCTATCCTCCCATCCTAATCCTCCACCACCGGATCTGCCTATTGCCGGCTGGCGCGGAGGAGCTCGAGCAGCTTGGCACCCTGCGCGCCGTACTTCTTCGCATATTCATCCCATACGGGCGTCATCATCGCGGCGAACTTGTCCCGGTCGGGATTTCGCTCGATCTGCATGCCCTTGCTCTCCAGCGTCTTCAGCCATTCGTCGTCCTGCTCTCTGGCAGCCTGTCGCGCAACCACGCCGGAGAGCTTGGCCCCCTCCGCGACGATTTTCTGCTCGTCGGCGGAGAGCTTGGACCAGGTGATTTCACTCACCAGGAACGGCGAGGCGGTATAGACGTGTGAAGTGAGTGAGACGTACCGCTGGACCTCGTAGAACTTGGCCGTGCCGATGACATTCAGCGGGTTCTCCTGCGCGTCGATGACTTTCTGCTGCAGCCCGCTGTAAACCTCCTGGAAATCCATCGGGGTCGGCTGTGCGCCGATCAGGCGCCACGCCTGCTGATGGATGGGATTCGTGATAGTCCGAATCTTCAGGCCTCGCACGTCTTCGGGGACCCGTATCGGGTTGCGTGAGTTGGTAACGTGTCGGAAGCCGATCTCCCAGTAGTCGAGCACCTTGATCCCTGTGCCCTTGTACAGCGCCCATAGCTCTTGGCCGATTGGTCCGCCGAAGACCCGATCGACATGCTTATGGTCCTTGAAGATGTACGGCAGGTCGGCAACCTGCAACAAAGGGACTGTGCCCGCGAGCGGGGCCGTACCCATCGACGTGAAGTCGATCGTGCCGAGCTGCAGGCCTTCAGTCTGCGCTCGGTCGTTGCCGAGCTGGCCATTGGGAAACAAGTCGATCCGGAGTTGGCCGCCGCTGAGGCGCTCGACCGCTCGCTTGAACTCAAGGGCCCCCTTGTGGTAAGCGGTCTGTTCGTTGAAGGCGTGCGAAAGGCGGAATGTCTTGCGGGGCGCGTCGGCCGGCTTCGCAGGGGTGGCGGTCATCGCGATCAGTGCGACCACCGCCAGCCCCACCCCGATTGCGAGACGCCTGCGCTCACGGCGCGGCGCCCACTCGAACTCGCCATACCTGTCCATACTGTTTCTCCTTTTCACTGACCGAGGTTGAGGAGCCGCGGGAGCAGCAACGTGAACCACGGCACTGCAGCGATCACGAACACGCCGAGTAGCAGGGTGAGGACAAAGGGCATGAACGGGCGTACAACCGACTCCATGGGCACTTGGGCTATACCGCAGGCCACGAAGAGGGCAATGCCGACTGGCGGAAGGAACAGGCCGATCCCGAGCGCGGCGATCGCCACGATCCCGAAGTGGAGGGGATGGATGCCGAGGGCCAGCGCTACCGGTTCGAGGATTGGCACAAAGATCACGATTGCCGGCAGCCCTTCGAGCAGGCCACCGAACACCATGAAGATCAGGATCGTGAAGAGCAGGAAGACGATCGGCGCAGAGGCCCAGACCTTCAGGAAACGCGCGATCGTATCCGGGACGTGCTGGATGGCGAGGATATAGGCAAGGACCATCGCCGTGGAGGCAAGGAGTATCACGATCCCGTTCGTGACGGCCACTTCGCACAAGATGCGCGGGACCTGCCGCAGCCGGATCTCTTTATAGATCAGGATTCCCGCGACCGCCCCATACGCCACGGCGACGGCGCCGGCTTCCGTGGCCGTCATGATGCCGCCGAGGATTCCGCCGAATATCACGACGGGCATCCCCAGGGGGATGATCGCCTCCAGGAAGGCCTTCTTCGCCTGCCGCCAGGTGGACCGCTGTCCTGCCGGAAGCCCCTGACGTCGCGCCTGAAGATAGATGTGCCCCATCAGCAGAACGGCTATGACCGCGCCGGGGAGAAACCCGGCCGCGAAGAGTCCGGCGACGGAGAGGTTAACCATCCCCGCCATGACGATCATCGGAATGCACGGCGGGACCAGGATGCCCATGGCGGACGAGGCCGCGACGATGGAGACCGAGAGCGGCCCGCTATAGCCGGCCTTCCGCATCAAGGGAATTACGACGCCGCCGACGGCCGAGGTATCGGCGACCACAGATCCGGAGATGCCAGAGAAGAGGTACTCCGCCAGCACGACCACCATGCCGAGGCCTCCGCGGATGTGTCCCAGCAGTGCCTGCGCTAGGCGAACGAGGCGGATGGTGATGCCACCGGTATCCATCAACGCACCCGCCAGAATGTAGAAGGGGACCGCAATGAACACGAAGCCGTCGACACCTGCCAGCATCCGCTGGATGACGATGGCCAAGGGCATCGATCCCTCGGAAGCGATGGCTGCGGCTGAGGCGAGGCCCATCGAGAACGATATCGGCGACCCCAGGAGCAGAAGGAGGGGGAAGAGAAGACCCGCGATGAGGACCATCTTCTGCTCCTTTCAGGCGCGTCCGCGCAGCTGACGGGCGAGGTGCGGCAGGAGGTAGAGGATCATCAGCGCCCCGCTGATCGGAATGACCGCGTAGAGGTAGGACACGGGGATCTCCATGGCCGGCGACAACTGGCGTGCTGTGAGGCGGACCATCGTCAGCCCCTCCCAGGCGAGGAACCCGGCGAACAGGAGCATCCCCAGCGTGTTGAACACGTCCACGGCGCGCCGGATTCGTCCGGAGAGGCGGCCCACGAGGAGGCTGATGCCGTAATGCCCGTGCCGCTTCACCCCGACGGCCGCACCCAGGAACGACGCCCAGACGAAGAGATAGCGGGCCAGTTCATCGTAGAAGCCGAGCGACGTCCCGAACCCGTACCGGAGGATTACCGCCACGAGAACGTCGATGCAGAGCGCCAGCACGAGGAGGACCAGCGCCCCCTCGATGGGATCGAACGTCCGGAGTCGAGCGACACGGCCAAGCATCTCCCCCTCCCCGAATCCGCAAAATCCACACAATCGCTTATCATTCATCGCAACCCGGCATCGCAATCCGGACCGCCTGCGGGGTCGGCGAATCTACCCGGGCGCCGCGCGGGGGTCCCCCGGACCGCCCAGGGCACGGGACACCTCGGCCACCTCCGCCATCAGCCGAGGCCCCAGCTTGGCCACTCGATCCTCGCTGAGGAGGGCAGCCGGGGCAGTGATGCTCACTGCCGCGATCGCGCACCCCGTAAAATCCAGGACCGGCGCCGCCAGGCAACGCATGCCGAGGGTCAGTTCCTCTCGATCCACGGCGAACCCGGCGCGCCGGACTTCCTCCAGATGATGGAGAAGCCGGCGGGGACTGGTGATGGTGCGGGGCGTGTACTGCTGAAGCTTCCTCTTCCGGCTGAGGAGCCGCCGGACCTCCGGGGCCGGCCGGAAGGCCAGCATGGCTTTGCCCAGGGCCGTGCTATGAGCCGGAAGCCGGCGCCCTACCTCGACGGTCAACCGCATGGGTTCAGGGGACTCCCGCTTGGCCACATAGAGGATCTCCAGCCCGTCCAGGACAGCCAGGTTGACCGTCTGCCGGTACCGGACGGCCAGCCGGTCCAGCAGCGGGGCCGCGGCGCGTCCCAGAGCGCTGCGAGCCGTGACCGCGGTACCCAGCTCCAGCATCTTGATGCCGAGCGAGTAGCGGAGCGAAGCAGGGTCCTTCCGAACGAAGCCCCTTCCGTCCAGGGTCGCCAGCAGGCGGTGCAAGGTGCTCTTCTCGATGTTGAGGTGGCGAGTCAGCTCGACCAGGCTCAATTCTACCGAGTTCTTTCCGAGGGTTTCCAGGATGCGGAGGGCTTTGACTACCGCCCTCACCGAGTAGCGGGAGGCCGGCGATTCGAGGCGAGCTGTGTTGCGTGATACGGGAACTGATTGCGCCATATCGAACGGCTTCTAACCCGTACCCGACCGCGCTGTCAAGAGAAAACTGGATGGCCGTCGGACTGTTTTCCGGCGCCCCCCGGCTCGCCCTGAACCCGCGGGGTGCCATCTGGACCCGTCTCCCTGCCCGGACTCGCGGCCGCGGCCTACCTGGCGCATCACCGCCAACCGCGCCCCAGGGCTTGGGGCGCGCAGGGCGACCCGTGCCCCGTGCCTCCCATCCCCCCGTCAGACAGGGCGGGATTCCACTTGAAAGCACCGGGAGCCCTTGGTATCTTGCTCCCGGCAAATTCGGGCCAGGTGGATGCCACTCGGGTGGACCAGTTCAACGGGGAGGCGGACCGGAGCATCCTTCGCCACCCCTTCGTCTTGATGGAGGAGGAACCGCGTGGGCAGGCTCCCGGGGATCCCGGGCCACGCCGGGCGAGGTGTCATAGACATCCACGCTTACGACGTGCCGCTGGCCCGAAAGCTCCCCCGTCTCTCAGAGAGGTTGGGTGGGGGGCTGCCGGAAGCCGGCCCGGACCTCCCCCGGGGGGAGGCGGCGAAACTCTCCGACCTGATCGAGGACATGGACCGGGCTCGCGTGACGAGCAGCCTGGTGGTCCTCCACGAGGAGCCGGCCGAATTCTTCCGGCTGGCCACAGAGCATCCGGGCCGCCTGTACGGCCTGGCCTACTATGACTCGCTGTCGCCCCGTCAGGGGCTCGAGCGGGTCCGGAGCTTGTGCGAGGACCACCCCGACCTGATCCTGGGGGTGACGACCGCGTTCCCCTGCTTCGACCTGGATCCTCGGATGAACGATTTCGCGCCGCTGTACGAGTACTGCCTGCAGCGAGACCTCCCGGTCCAGTTCCACCCGGGGGGCGAGCCAGGTGCGGGAGAGGCCCGCGGACCCATGGCCATCGGCGTCCTGGCCCGGACCTATCCGCGCCTGAAAATGGTTTGCCTGCACGCCGGCGGCCGCTGGCACGCCGAGATGCCAGGGCTGCTCCGCAGGTTCCCCAACCTCTTTCTGCAGGTGGAGGCGCTGCAACATGCAGAACTGGAGGGAGACGGGGAGCCCCGCGCCCTCCGGGCGCTGCTTCGCGCGGCGGGGAGCGGCAGGGTGATGTACGGCAGCGACTGGCGGGGTCGAACGGATCACTACTTTCAGCGCGTGGAGGTCATGCGCCGCCTTCCCTGGTGGCAGCGGCAAGACGTGGCCTGGCGCACTGCTGTCCGCGTCTATGGTCCGCGCATACTTGGAAATCGGAAATTGGAAACTGGAAGTCGGACCCGGTAACGGGCGCGGCTCGCGCATCCTTGGAAATCGGAAAATGGAAGCTGGAAATCGGAGCGACTGAGTGGCGCAGGTCGCAGCGCCACCCTCCGCCGGTTTCCAATTTCCAGTTTCCAACTTCCAGTTTCCGCATTTCCACTCGCGTCCTCATCGAGGTGCCATGATGCGAATCGTACTGGCCTCATCCGAGGTCGCCCCCTTCGCCAAGACCGGCGGCCTGGCCGACGTGGCGGGGGCCCTGCCCAAGGCCCTGGCGAAGCTGGGCCATGACCTCCGCGTCGTCCTCCCCAAGTACCGCATGGTGGATGCGGCCAAGCACCGGCTTCGCCCGATGCTGGCCTCGCTCCCCGTCCCCGTGGCGGGCCGGACCGAAATCGCCGCCATCTGGCAGGGCGAGATCGGTCCCGTCCCCGTCTACTTCGTGCAGCACGATGGCTACTACGACCGGGAGGGCCTGTACCAGACCAGGGACGGAGACTACCCGGACAATGCCGAGCGGTTCGCCTTCTTCTCGCGCGCCGTGCTGGAGCTATCGCGGGTCCTGGAATTCCTCCCCGACGTCTACCACTGCAACGACTGGCAGACCGGCCTGATCCCCACCTATCTCCGCACCACGCTCCATGGGGCGCGCGAATTCCATGCCGCCGGCGTGCTGTTCACCGTCCACAACCTCGGCTACCAGGGCCTGTTCGGGCCGGAGGCCCTGGCCGCCGCGGATCTGGGGCACGAGCTGTTCAACCCCTTCGGCATCGAATTCTACGGCAAGGTGAACTTCCTCAAGGCGGGCCTGGTCTTCGCCGACCTGATCACCACCGTCAGCAGGAAATACAGCGAGGAGATCCAGACGGAAGAGTTCGGCCACGGCCTGGAGGGCGTCTTGCGGGCCCGGGCCAAGGATCTCCACGGCATCCTGAACGGCATTGACTACGATGAATGGCATCCCAGCCGCGACCCCTACATCGCCGCCAGGTTCTCGCAGAATGACCCAGCGGGGAAGGCGGCATGCAAGGCGGACCTCCAGCGCGCTTTCGGCCTGCCCGAGCGGCCCGACGTCCCCCTCCTGGCGGTGATCTCGCGCCTGGCGTCGCAGAAGGGCATGGACCTCGTCGCCGAGGCCCTGGACGCCCTGCCGGACCTGGACGCGCAGTTCGTCCTCCTTGGAACGGGCGAGCCGGTGCTGCACCAGGCCTTCGAGGCCGCCAAGGCGCGTCACGGCTCCCGCATCGGCCTGAAGCTTGGCTTCGATGTGGGCCTGTCCCACAAGATCGAGGCCGGGGCGGACATGTTCCTCATGCCATCGCGGTACGAGCCGTGCGGGCTGAACCAGATGTACAGCCTGGCCTACGGGACGGTGCCGATCGTCCGGGCCACGGGCGGCCTGGACGACACTATCCAGCCGTTCGATCCCGCCACGGGGGAGGGGAACGGGTTCAAGTTTGCCGGGACGACGTCCGAGGCGTTGCTGGAGACGGTGCGCACCGCCGTCGCGGTGTACCGCCAGCCGGAAGAGTGGCGCCGCCTGGTCAAGAACGGGATGGCCTGCGATTTTTCCTGGGACCGGTCCGCCAGGGAGTACGAGGCGCTGTACCAGCAGATCGTGACCCGCCGGACCGGAAAAACCTGAAAAGCGTTCGGCTGTTCGGTGGTTCGGCAGTTCGGTGGTTCATTGTTCCCAGAACCCTCGAACAACCGAACGCCCGAACGCCCGAACGCTCTTAGGAGGCAGCCATGGGAATCCCCAGCGACATCGAGATCGCCAATCGGGCGCTCCTGCGCCCCATCCAGGAGATTGCGGAGCGGGCCGGCATCACCGACGAGGAGCTGATTCCGTATGGGCGGTACAAGGCCAAGGTGCACATTGCCGCCCTGGCGGCTCGACGCGATCGGCCGACCGGCAAGCTGGTGGTGGTCTCCTCCATCACCCCGACGCCCGCGGGGGAGGGGAAGACCACGGTGACCATCGGCCTCGGCCAGGCCCTGGACCGGCTGAAGAAGCGGGTGGTCCTGGCGCTGCGGGAGCCCTCCATCGGCCCCTGCCTCGGCATGAAGGGGGGTGGGACCGGGGGCGGCTACTCCCAGGTGCTCCCCATGGACGAGATCAATCTGCATTTCACCGGCGACATCCACGCGGTGGGGACCGCCCACAACCTCCTGGCCGCGGCCATTGACAACCACATCTACCAGGGCAACGAGCTCGGCGTTGACTCCCGCCAGGTCCTGTGGCGCCGGGTGATGGACATGAACGACCGCGCGTTGCGGCAGATCGTCCTGGGTCTGGGCGGCCGAACCCAGGGCGTCCCGCGTGAGGACGGGTTCCTCATCACGGCGGCCTCGGAGGTGATGGCCCTCCTGTGCCTGTCGGAGGACCTGCAGGATCTCAAGGCGCGGGTGGGGCGCATCCTGGTCGGGTTCCGGTACGACGGGACGCCGGTCCTGGCCTCGGAACTCAAGGTGCAGGGGGCCATGGCCGCTTTACTCCGCGACGCCATCCACCCGAACCTGGTTCAGACCATCGAAGGGACCCCGACGCTCATCCACGGCGGCCCCTTCGCCAACATCGCGCATGGGTGCAACAGCGTCATCGCCACGAAGCTGGCCTTGAAGCTGGGCGAGATCTGCATCACCGAGGCCGGCTTCGGCTTTGACCTGGGGGCCGAGAAATTCTTCGACATCAAGTGCCCCTACGCCGGGCTGAAGCCGGACGCCCTGGTCCTGGTGGCCACGGTGCGGGCGCTGAAGTACCACGGCGGCGTTCCCGTGAAGGACCTGGGCCGCGAGGACATCGTGGCGCTGGAGCGCGGCATGGGGAACCTGGAGAAGCACATCGAGGACATCCGCCTCTTCCGGGTGCCCATGGTCGTGGCCGTCAACCGCTTCACCCACGACACCGAGGCGGAGCTGGGCTACGTCCTGGAGCGCTGCAAGGGGCTGGGGGTGGAGGCGGCGGTGACCGACGGCTGGGCCAAGGGCGGCGAGGGGGCGATCCCCCTCGGGGAGCGGCTGATCCAGGTCCTGGAGACGACGCCGTCCCAGTTTTTCCCGCTCTACGACTGGAAGCTGCCCATCCGGGCCAAGATCGACCTCATCGCCCGGAAGATGTACGGGGCCGCGGGCATCTACTACACCAAGGTGGCCGAGCGCCAACTGGAGCGCGCCGAGCGCTTGGGGTACGGCCAGTTGCCCATCTGCATGGCCAAGACCCAGCGCTCCCTGTCCGACGATCCGACTCTCCTCGGTCGGCCGCGCGACTTCGTGGTCACCGTCAACGAGGTCCGCATCTCCGCCGGCGCCGGGTTCATCGTCCCCATCACCGGCGACATCATGACCATGCCCGGCCTGCCCAAGCATCCGGCCGCGGAGCAGATCGACGTGGACGAGCAGGGCCGCATCTCGGGCCTGTTCTGATTGAACCCGGACAGTGCAGTTTAACCGCAAAGCACGCGAAGTCCGCAAAGAAACGCCCCCTATTCAAAGCACTGACAAAGGAAAACTCGGAGATGCGGTTCGGGAGATTTCGGTCCGGCGGCTTCTCTGACCAGATGAGAGTTGGCGACTCTTTGCGATCTTTGCGGTCTTAGCGGTGAAATTTTATGGTTGAAGGTCAGCCTGCCGTGTGTCCGAGCGCACCCGCACTGTGTCGGACCTCCACGCCAGCTCCCCGGGCGGGCAGCCCATCCGGCGTCGGTCCCCGTTCGCGTACAAACGACACCGTCTTGTGCTTGGGATCAAGCACGGGAGCGCCCGAAGACGCGCGAGGGGGCAAGATCAGAAACCCCTTGCTTTCCGTCCTGCTTTCCGTCTAGCATTTCTTGGCCGAGAAGGAGAGCATCCAGAGGGCGGGCCTCCGAGGAAAGGGAGGTTAACCTCCTGTCCGGATTCGCTTCCGCCGCGGTTCTCTGTCAGCGTCCTATGCCGACACCCGGGAGGATACGGAATCTTAGTCGGAGACCATATAATCCATAGGTGGCAAAATGACGGCGCTCGTGAATGGCATGTTTGATACCAACATCTTCAACTGCATCCTTGATGATCGCGTTCGTCTTGACGACTTCACGGGAAGGGTTGTTGCGTATGCCACTCACATCCAGCGGGATGAGATAAACAAAACATCAGATATTGGTCGTCGCGAGGCGCTCTTGCGCGTTTTTCGTGAGGCCGTCACCACGAGCACCCCCACGGCATCGTTCGTGCTCGACGTCTCCCGTCTTGATGAAGCGTGTTTGGGGGGACATGAAGATGACGTGTATTCCGCGCTCAAGCGCGACCTCGATCAACTGAACGGCGGGAAAGACAATAACGTCCAGGACGCTTTGATTGCGGAGACATCAATCAAGCGAGGTTTTTTCCTGGTAACTGACGACCGTGACTTGTCTACCGTCGCAAGGAAATACGGTGGTAAGTGTCTTTCCGTTTCCGAGTTGTTGGCACAACTCAAGGGAACACTTGCCACCTGACCTCCGGTTGAGCGGCACGCACTGAAGCGCGCCGCTCAACCGGAACGTTAGACCGAGAGCGAGTTCATGGCTCCAGAGTGGGTTCGCCTTATCATCCAGTGGATCCTGGGCAACTGGCTTTCCCTGCTTGGTGTCGTGCTGGGCTTGGCCGCGCTGATCCTACAGTTGCTGGATAAGCCTAGGCTGAGAGTCACGAGCATCGGCGTCGGATTTGGCGGCACGCGAATGGCAGAGTCGGGCGAGTTCCGTTACAACGTGCACAGCATCAGCGTTGTTGTGGAAAACCGAGGACACCGTCCTGCCGGAGGTGCCATCATCCTTGCCATGATGGATGGGCTGGCCTTGCGGCCGCAGACTCGCCAGTACACGGTCAACACCAAGGAAAAACACTTTGACGTTCAGGCGAAGTCGAAGATCGCACTCGATGCGGCCTGGCATCTCTCACCCGACGGTGCTATCGACAGCAGCAAACCTACGATCACGCCGGGTGAGTTCCTCGAAAAGGGTCTGCCGCTGACCGTTGTAATAAGCCACGGGGCCAAGCGTATCCACGGCTCGTACACGAAAGAGGAGTTTCGTAAGACGTTCGAAGAACACCAGGTGCGGACGAATGTTTATGAGGTCCGCTAACGCCTTGCAGTCTGACCTCCAGATCGACGCGGATGCGTTGCCAGCTTAAGAGGGGTCGTAGGTGCAGAAACAACTCGAAGGTCTCCCGCGTGGTAGGGGGCTTCTCCTCGATTGTGGGAGCTGAAGCCATCCCTGAATGCCCTTCCGAGCATACGTCGTTAACAGCAGGTGGCCGTGAAGGGGATGGGGTATCCCGGGGCGGAGGTGGCACGGCTCCTCGGGGTGACCACTTCCGCGCTCAGCCGGCTCGCCGTGGCTGCGGAACTGGCAGATGTGAAGAAGTACCTTAATGCACTTTAGAACCTGGTCCCCTTTTTGATAGGTGGCCAGCGATGACTCGTTTCCTAGGCCACATCTTTAGAGCGGCACTGTTTGCTCTGGTTGCGTTGCTCCTCCATTGGGTCGCTTCGGCCTATCTGAGTTCCGTCAAGTAGGCCGGGCAGCTCGCCATTGTGCTACTGATGGTGGGGGTATTGCCTTACTTCATTGCGGCCTGGATCACCGGCAATCCGCACAGGCCTCCTGACGCCGCATTATTGTTCGGCGCATTTCTCCATTGGTTCGTCGTAGGCTTCTTGATCTCTTTGCTGTTTTGGCGTAGGCGCCCTGGTCGCAATGACCCAGCCACCTAACCCGCGCGTCAGCCGGACCCGTGCAAAGCGGGCCGGTTACGCGCGGCGTTAGGCATACCTTCAAGCATCGTCGCGAGTCTGCACTGGAGGAGGCACGATGAAGGGTCTTGTTCAGGCGATCGGAGTAGCCGCCTGCGGACTTGTCACTTCGGTGCTCACGGCAATCGCAGTCGTGGTTGTGTCTCGGATCACAGGCTTCGACATCTTCACCCTCTCTGTGTGGGTTGTTGTTCCAGTCGGCGCCGGCATGACGGGATTCGCTGCTGCGTCCGGCTACTACTACGGGAGTTTGTACTTCCACAAGCGTGCCGCCTGGCCGCTTTTGGTTCAGATGGTAATCATCGCGGGCGCGACCCAAGTTCTGATCTACTACTTGGGGTATGCCACGTTCGTGCTCGACGACGGCAGGCGAGTTGCTGATCTAGTTCCCTTTGGCAAATACCTGGATTTCTCCCTTACGACTGCACACTACAGGCTCGGCCGCGGCGCCACTGATACCGGGGAGGTCGGCTCGTTCGGGTATTGGCTCGGCGGCCTTCAATTCATCGGGTTCCTTGCAGGGGGACTCTTTCTCTACTGGTCGCTCCAGGCGAAACCGGTGTGCGCAACCTGCAACCTCTACTTACGACCGCTCGCCAAGGCGGCAAAGACCTTCGCGAGCACTGAGGCGGCCTCACCGTACTATGATGTGCTGTTTACACATCCCGTCGACGGCCCGGAGTTCGCAGCGCTTGTTCGATCTGAGGCGAGTGCAAAAGCCGTGAAAGGTGCGCTGTCCGTCAAAACGGTTCTACACGGCTGTCCGCAGTGCAAGTCTCAGATGATCGAGGAAGTCGTGGAGGTTCACACAGGACGTGAGTGGAAGGACGTGCCAGACTTGCGTCGACGAACGAGGATTCCCGCGGGCGTGAACTTAGTCGGGGTGTTCAGGGCTTAGGTGATTCCCTACAGGGACAACCTCATCACGGGAGGACGCGCTCGCGCTTCAATCCTCCTCGTTTTGGCGCTGGCGTTATTGAACACGCCGCTGTTCCTTGTGCCGGCATGGCGAACGGACGCGGTCAGAGCACTAGCGTTCTTTCCGATTCGCTTTTCCATACAGCCGCTCGTCTACTCGTACAGTTTGGTTACCGCCTCGCTCCTTCACGGCGACCTGTTTCACTTGCTTGGCAACTGTCTGTTCCTTGTTGTTTTTGGCAGGACTCTCGAGAGACTCTTCGGTGCCCGCCTGCTCCTCCTGCTTTTTCCCGCCCTCGGCGTTGCCGGCTTCCTCCTTCATTGGGCGCTTTATCCGGCTTCGCCAGCTCCCGTGATCGGATCGTCCGGAGCCGTTGCGGCACTGATGGGGGCCTATCTCCCGCTGTTTCCTGTGGCTCGCATTCGAATGATCGCGTTCGCCGGATTCTTTTGGAAGCGCTTCACCCTGCCTGCGTGGGCCTTCCTCTTTTACTGGATCGGGCTGCAGGTCTTTTCGCTCGCCATGAGTTCGCAGGACGGCGTGGCGTATGCTGTCCACGCCGGCAGTTTTGTTGCCGGAATGCTTGGCGCCATCGTTTGGAAGACCTCATACCCGTTTGCTGAAGAGAAGCTCGCGGCTTTCGCCTCGACCGCTTTTCGCGACACATGACCAGCCACGTGGCGTGGAAAGCGCGTGGGATGCTTAACGTGCGCTTGCTGCTGACAGCGCGGGCTGCGGAGGCGGCTGGCTCGCTCCGCTCGCCTGCCGCATCATTGATTTTGCGCTGCTGCAGAAGCGCGACGCGTTAGACGGCCAGGTGTGGCCGGAGTGCAGAAACGCCCGGCCCGCATTGTGTGGTATGATCTACAGGGTGGATCCAGGAGGCAACGGTTTTGAATGCCACGACTCAAGGGGATTCCCGGGCCATTCATGAACACTGCGGCTAGCAGCGATCCCCGGATTCAAAAGGTGCGCGTCACCGAAGACGAGATTATCGCCCAACTGGTGGACGGCCGGGTTATCAGTGTGCCCCTCGCCTGGTCCTGGCGGCTGGCCGAAGCCACCCGCGCGCAGCGAGCACGCTTTCGTCTCATCGGCACCGGCCAAGGAATCCACTGGCCAGAGATCGACGAGGACATCAGCGTCGAGAGGATGCTGCATGGAGTCCCGGCACGTCGCCCAAGATCCAAAGCGACAGCCGCTGGAGTCCGCCCGGTCCGCAATCAGGAGCCTCCCGACCAACTCATGCAGCCGACGGCGCGCTTGCAGGGTTATGAGCGCCGCGGCTGAAACGCGAGCGTTAGGCTGAAAGGACTGACTTACCAACTGGAGGAGAATAGGGTCATGAAGCGAGATGCCACTGACATTTTAAGGGACGCTTTGGAACTGCCACCGGAGGCCCGGGCGGCGCTGGCAGGCTCCCTGCTCGACAGTCTTGATCAGACGGTTGACGAGGATGCTGAGTCGGCGTGGGAAGTGGAGATCGTGACTCGGCTGAAGGAGCTGGATGAGGGTAAGGTCCAGCTCGTTCCCTGGGTAGAAGCTCGACGTCGAATCGCCGGTCGGTAATGCCGTCGATTCCCGTCGGTTTCCATCCAGAAGCCATTGCTGAGGCAGCCGCGGCGGTGGAGTGGTATCAGGAGCGCAGTGACGCGGCGGCAGCGGCCTTCATCGCGGAACTCGACCGAGCGGTTGAGGGCATCGCCGAGGCTCCCGATCGCTGGCCGCAATACCTGCACGAGACCCGTCGCTTTTTGCTTCATCGGTTTCCGTTTGCGATCGTGTACCGACGGGTGGCAACTGGCGTTCAGGTGGTGGCTGTGGCGCACGGCAGGAGAAGGCCTGGCTACTGGAAGGGCCGATAGCCGCTTCGTCCCGAACAGTGCAGTGTAACCGCAAAGCACCTGCCCGCCGCCCGCCTGCTCCGCGACAGCGGGCAGGCTCCGCTCTGCCTGCCCGCGCTGACTCGGCAGGCGGGGCAGGCGGGCGCGAAGTTCGCAAAGAAACGCCCCCTATTCAAAGCACTTGGCGGTGAAGTGTTTGGGCTGAAGCCTCTATCCGCATCCCGTATCCACACGCCGACATACGTCCGGCCCCCGGGCAGATTCGATTTCCACTCAACGGCGCCTGAGAACCGCTGTAATTTCCGCAGGTTGCACCGGCGAAAAGATTCGCCTTGACAAGCACAGAGGCTCGTTGTTGAATCTGCGAACTTTGGAAAACGTTTTCCCGCTCTCGTGACGGCAAAACCTTTTTCACATACGAACACCTCCTGGCGCAACCGCCCAGCCATGATTCGACCTCGCGCTCGCCTCCGGGATATGCAGCCAACTGATTGCCTGGACGGAAGCCTCCGGATCTTGAATGGCCGCTCGCGAGCCCTCGCCCTGCACCCAGCGTCAACATGGATCCCTCGACCTTCGGCCTCGGCCACCGCACCAGGGCGCGTCGCTCTTTCTGAGGCTGGGGGACACACATCCTGCGCGGCTTTTTGAGGAGGAACACGGATGACACTCAGGGTCGCCATCATCGGGGCAGGCAAGTGGAGTGAACACCACATGGCCGCGTGGCGCGCCCAGCCGGATGTCACGGTGGACTGGGTGGTTCGGTCGACGGAGGAAGGGGCCCGGGAGAAAGCAGATCGATGGGGCGTGCCCCGCTGGAGCACCGACTACAAGGCCGTCCTCGCACGCGAGGATGTGGACATCGTGGATATCTTGCTGCCGCACGATCTGCACGCGGAGGCGACATGCCTGGCGGTGGCGCACGGGAAACACGTGGTCCTTCAGAAGCCCATCGCCCCTACCCTGCAGGAGGCCCGGCGCATCGCCGACGCCGGTCGCCTCCACAACCGAAAAATCATGATCGCCGAGAGCTGGATCTACTCGACGATGGTCCAAAAGGCCCGGGCGGCAATCGCTGGCAAACAGATTGGGGAGCCGTTCTTGATCCGGAGCGTCATGGACCTCGAGGTCAAAGACTATTTCGCCGGACTCCACTGGCGCTTCAGCCTTGACCGCATGGGAGGCGGAGCCCTCATGGACTCGGGCACGCACTCCGTCTCAGTCTGCCGGTATCTCATGGGCGAGGTCCGCGAGGTCACCGCCCTCAAGAGTTGTCACGCCTTTCCCGAGATCGCACCCATGGAGGATACCTTCCTTATGTTGTTGCGTTTTGAATCTGGTTCCTCCGGCCTCATTGCGGTTACCTGGGTCGCGCAGCGCGAGCGTCCCCGGACGGAATTCGCCATCCTGGGAACTCAGGGGGCCATCGAGTTCGATACGCACGCCCGCCAGTTCTTCATCACACGGGGACAGCAACGCTGCGAACAATTCGAACTGCAGGCCTCCCGAGGTTACGCGGAACAATTTGCCCATTTCCTCGAGTGCCTCCGAGAGAATCGCGAGCCCATCACGTCCCCCGAGGACCAGATCGGCTGCCTCAGGGTCATCCTCGCCGCCTACCGGTCCGCGGCTACGGGACATCTGGTCCAGGTCAAAGACGTGGAGGGGTAGGACCAGCACTCGGACTGCACCGGCAGGTATGGATGCCCTGCGGGTGGGGAGGTGGGGCGTCTCTCGTGGATGAAGGGCCCCGGCAAGGATTCCAGGAGGTGAACCAACCGACGTTCCCTTGAGACAAGGCGGCGCCCCTTGCGTTACCCAGATCCGGGCGCTCCCATTCCGACGTTCGTCCGGAACGGGTGTGGGCTCTGGGCTTTGCGGCACCCCTGCGGGGGACCAGAGGGAGGGTGAGCCATGGCATGGCAGGCGAAGAGCGGTGTGAGTCGAAGGACGGTGCTGAAGGCTGCGGCCGGCCTCGCGGCGGTCGGCCCGCTGGGGTCGCTGGCTACCAAGGTTCAGGCCCAGGGAAGTTTCAACTGGAGGAAATATGCGGGGACCACGCTGCGGATCCTCGTGAATCGCGTGACCCCGTGCGAGCTTGTTGGCCAGCGCATCCCGGAATTCGAGGCCAAGACCGGTATCAAGGTGAAGGCCGAATTTTACCCCGAGGAACTCTTCCGGCAGAAGACCGTGGTCGAGATGACGTCGGGGGCCTCCGACCTCGACTTGTTCATGACCCTCATCGGCAACGAGGGCGTCAAGTTTTACAAGTCGGGATGGTATGAGCCGATCAAGCGCTTCGTCGAGGACAGGACCCTCGCCGACCCCGCCTGGGACCCCGGGGATATCACCCAGGGTGCCTGGGAATCCCAGAAAGTTTCCGACACCCTGGTGAGCGTGCCCATCGAGGTGGGGATCCACTGCATGATGAGCAATAAGAAGCTCGTAGAACAGGCGGGGATCGCGCCGCCCAAGACGCTGGCCGAACTGGAGGCCGCCGCCAAGAAGGTCACCAGGAAGGACGCCGGGATCTACGGCGTGGCCCTCCGAGGCAGGCGGGCGACCTCGGCCGGCATCTACTCCAACTTCCTCCACAACATGGGAGGCGAGTGGCTGGATAAGCAGGGCAACCCCACGATCAACACGCCAGAGGCCATTGCCGCGTTCGAGCTCTACGGGCGCCTGATTCGAGAATATGGTTCGCCGGGCGCAGTGAATCACCATTTCACCGAGGTCAACTCCCTGTTCATGGCGGGCAAAGTCGGATTCACCATCGAAGGATCCGTCTTCGCGACCTTGTACGAGGATCCGGAGAAGTCCAAAGTGGCCGGGCAGGTGGGCTATCACATGACGCCGGCCGGCCCCGGCGGGAATCATCCGGTCGTCAACGGCTGGGGGGTCGCCATGTACTCCCGCAGCACCAAGAAGGAAGCCGCGTGGTACTTCATGCAGTGGGCGAGCAGCAAGGAGACCTTGCTGGAGCTGGCCGTGGCCGGGCAGGGAAGCCCACGGGCGTCGATCTGGAACCACCCCCGGTTCAAATCGGCCACGAAGGCCCCAAAGGATTGGCAGGAGACGCTCCTCCAGAGCATCAAGGTCGGCAACCCGTTGTTCGCCCCACCGGTGATCCCCATCGCGCAAGTCAGGGACATCATCGGCGATGTCATCCACGTGGCGATTGCCGGCGGGAATGTGAAGGAGGCAGCCAACAAGGCCAACGACCTCATGAAGAAGGCGCTCGCCGAGGCGAGCTAGCAGGCCATGCGAGAGGGGATTGCGGCCCATTCCAGCGGGGCGAAGGGAGATCATCCCGGGCGCGGATCGGTCTCCGGTACCTAGGACGCCAGCCCACACGACCTGAACGACACCGGAGAACGATGGGAACCCGGGGTTTCGGAAACCGCGTGGTGCGGCTCCTGGCTGGTCCGCCCGGCGATCATCCTGGCCCCTTCCCTGCTCTTCCATCAGAGGGGCTATCAGCCCAATGAGGAAAAAAAATCACGCCGGCAGCCATGCGATAGCTCCTGGGGGCAAACGCATGAGATCTGTACGAATTGGGAGTGGTTCCGCCAGCGCGGAGGATCGGATCGAACCCGCTCTGGAATTGGCACAGTACGGGGACATTCAGTACCTGTGTTTCGATACGCTGTCGGAAAAGGAGATCCAAACCGCCACCCTTCGCAAGCGGAGGAACCCGAAGGAGGGATTCGACAATCATATTGAGATGCGACTCGAACCCCTCCTCCCGCTCTGCGCCCAATGGGGGATAAAGCTCATCAGCAACATGGGTTCGGCGAACCCCCGCGGTGCGGTCCAACTGATACAGAAATTGTGCAAGAAGCTTGGGCTAAAGGGGCTGAAGATCGCCTGCATCCTCGGGGATGACGTCCGCACCACCGTGGCAAAGCTCGACCCAGTCGTTGCGGAGACCGGCCAGCCTGTGAGTGCCTTCGGATCGAACCTCATGTCGGCCAATGCCTATATCGGGGCCGACGTGGTGGTGACTGCCCTCCGGCAAGGCGCGGACATCGTCATCGGGGGTCGCATTTCGGATGCCTCGCTCTACCTGGCCCCGCCGATGTACGAATTCGGGTGGCGAGGGGATGACAAGGATTGGGACCGCCTGGCCCGGGGCATCATCGTCGGCCACATCCTGGAGTGTGCAGGGCACGCGACCGGTGGGAACTTCGCCGACCCCGGCTACAAGGATGTGCCGGACCCTCACCGGCTGGGCTTCCCGATCGCGGAAATCGCCAGGAACGGCGATGCGGTCATCACGAAGGTGCCCGGCAGCGGCGGAATCGTCACGACGGCGACCGTCACCGAGCAGCTCCTGTACGAGATGAGCGATCCCGCCAATTACATCGAGCCGGACGTGATTGCGGACATCACCGAGGCCCGGGTGGAACAACAGGGAAAGGACCGGGTGAGCGTGCGCGGGGTGAGGGGAAAGACGCGGCCAGCCAATCTCAAAGTCAGCCTGGGGGTTCTGGAGGGCTTCATCGGTGAGGGGGTGCTCTTTTTCGGCGGCCCCGGGGCCGTGGAGAAGGCGAAACTCGCGGGCGAAATCGTGACCAAGCGGCTCGATCTCATTGGTGTGAAGCCCGAGGAATTGCGGGTGGACTACATCGGCATCAATGCCCTCTTCCACCCCCACACCGCGCCTCCCGCGGCGCCGCTCCGGGAAGTCGGGCTGCGGGTGGCAGGACGAACGAAGGCGAGAGCGGATGCGGCGAAGATTGCGTATGAAGTCTACGCCCTCCCCACCAACGGGCCGTCCGGGATAAGCGCCGGGGCGATCCGGGAGGGCGTGACGGAAGTGCTGGGATACTACCACACGTTCATTCCGCGGGAGCGGGTCAAGCCCACCGTGGCAGTCGTTGAGGTGAAGTGAGCCATGCCATCCGCAGCGGAAGGACCGATCCCTTCCATTCGGAGTGAGTTCGCTCGCCAATCCGCTGGATCGTGTTCGAAGAGAGCATCTCCAGATTCCCGTGAGAGGAGAGGGGGGGAATGGCCAAGGTACGCCTGAGACACATCGCGCACACGCGAACCGGGGACAAGGGCGACGACTCCAACGTGGCGGTCATTGTATATGACAAGAAGGACTACGAATTGATCCGGAGGCGCGTGACCGCCGAGCGGGTGAAGCGACACTACGCGGGTGTGGTCAAGGGAGCGGTGGTCCGGTACGAACTGCCCAACCTGGGCGCGCTGAATTTCGTCCTCCACAACGCCCTGGGAGGCGGGGTGACCCGATCCCTCGCCATTGATGCCCACGGAAAATCCGTGGGTTGTTATCTCCTGGATCTGGAGATCGAGACGGACTGAGACCCACGGGCTGGTCGCCCCGACGCACCGGAGGCCTCTAGGCCGGTGGGCGGGGGGAAGACTGGACGGCTCGGAGTATCCAGCGATTGATGAGGGCGGACATCCTCACGTGGATGGCGCGGAGAAGCAGGATCAGCTGACATTTGGCATGGGCGACCTGGTCGTGAAGAGGGCCACGGCACCTCCAGGGATCACGCGGTGGGTGGACCGGCACCTGCACTTGATCCTGCCGGTGCCCGCGGTCGCGACGATCCTGGTCATCATCGCGTTCCCGCTCGCCTACACGGGCTGGCTCAGCCTGCACAAGTGGGTGGTGTCAGCGTTTTCGCGACCGTCGTTCATCGGGGTCCAGAATTATGCCGAGCTGCTCGGGGGCGATCCCGCCTTCTGGGCCAGCGTCGCGCGAACCCTGCTGTTCACCGTCCTCGCCGTGACGGTGCAGATGCTCATCGGCCTGGGGATGGCGCTGATCTTCCATCGGGAGTTCCCCGGCCGTGGCCTGGCACGGACCCTCATGCTGCTCCCAATGACGGCGACCCCGGCGGCCGTGGGGCTGCTCTGGACCATGATGATGGATCCCGATCTGGGCGTCCTCAACTACTTTTTCTCCCTGGTGCAGATCCCGAAGTTGCTCTGGCTGGCCAGTCCGGCGACCGTCATTCCCGCCGTCGTCCTGGTGGACACCTGGGAGTGGGGACCGCTCATCGCCCTGTTTTGCATGGCCGGACTGGCAGTGATCCCTGCCGAGCCGTACGAGGCCGCCCGCATCGACGGGGCCAGCGCGTGGCAGCAGTTCCGATTCATCACCCTTCCGCTCCTGCGTCCGATTCTGGTTGTCGCCATGCTCTTCCGGGCCATTGACGCCCTCAAGACCTTCGACATCCTGTATGTGATGACTCAGGGGGGACCCGCGCGAGCCTCCGAGACGATCAACATCTTCGCGTACCTCCAGGCCTTTCACTACTTCAACATGGGGTACTCCTCCTCGATCCTGGTGGTCTTTCTGGCACTCGTCCTCGGAATCAGCTTGATGCTCATCTCCGTGCGCAGGGGAAACGAGTCATGAACAGAGAGCAGCGGCCCCGCTCCCCCCGGCCACGGGTTCGAAGGCAACTCGCCCGGATCATTGCCTACACCCTGCCCTGGGTCCTCCTGGCGCCGCTGCTGTTTCCATTTTTCTGGATGGTCCTGACATCCCTCAAGACCCACGCGGAAAGCATCACCTATCCTCCCGTGTTCCTGTTTACGCCGACCTTCAATAATTACCTTGAGGTCTTCCGGAACAACCCCTTCGGGTTCTACCTGTTCAACAGCCTGCTCATCGCGCTGGGATCCACGCTGCTGGCCGTCATCCTCGGGGCCCCGGCCGCGTACAGCATTGCCCGGCATCGCCAGCGGGGCCTGGCGCTCAGCATCCTGATTGCCCGCATGGTGCCGGGCATCGCCTACGTGGTGCCCTGGTACATCGTCTTTCGCCACCTCGGACTCCTCGACACGTACCTGGCCCTGGTCCTGACCCATCTGATCGTGTCGTTGCCCATCGTGGTCTGGCTGATGATTGGATTCTACGAGGATATCCCGGTGGACCTGGAGCAGGCCGCGCAGGTGGATGGGTGCTCACGCTTGCAGGCCTTTCTCCGAATCGCCGTCCCCCTGACCCGTCCGGGGCTGGTAGCGGCCGTCATCGTCTCGTTCATCTTCTCGTGGAACAACTTCCTCTTTTCGCTGATCCTGGCCGGCGACAGGACCAAGACCTTGCCGGTGGCCGTCTTCAATTTCATGACCTACGGCATGATCCACTGGGGTGGGCTGGCGGCGGCCGCCACGGTGATCTTGACGCCGGTGGTCATTCTGACATTCTTGATTCAGCGGCACATCGTCCGGGGGCTGACCGCGGGGGCCACAATCGGGTAGTCCGCGCGGAGGGACAGGATGGCTGGGGGGGGATGGCCAATGGATATCTTCGACCTGACGGGGCGGGTGGCGCTTGTAACCGGTGGCGGAACCGGGATCGGGCTTGCCATGGCCAAGGGCCTGGCCAGCAAGGGCGCCCACGTGATCCTGGCCAGCCGGCGAGAGGCCGTGGTCAGGGCAGCGGCAGAGGATATTCAGCGGAGCGGGGGGAAGGCGGAAGGACTCGCCCTGGATGTCACGGAGACCGGCAGGATCAACGAGGTCATCGGCCGGATCGGGCAGCAACACGGCCGGCTCGACATCCTCGTCAACAACGCGGGCACGAATCGCCGCATGCCCTGCCTGGAGATGGACCCCGCGTCGTGGGACCTCATCGTCAACACCAACCTCAAGGGGCCGTTCTTCTGCGCCCAGGCTGCCGCCCAGATCATGCAGGAGCGAGGGTACGGCAAGATCATCAATGTCGCGTCGCTCCAGAGTGAGATGGCGGCACGGAACGGGGTCGTGTATGCCGCCAGCAAGGGCGGGATCCGCCAGATGACCAAGGGGCTCGCAGTCGAGCTGGCGCAATACGGCATCCGGGTGAACGCCATCGGCCCGGGGACGTTCCCGACAGACCTCAACCGGGGGCTCTTCGAGGACGCCGAGTGGGTCAGGCAGCAACACCTCAAGATCCCTCTGGGGCGCGTGGGGAAGCTGGAGGAGTTGGCCGGCGCGGCGATCTACCTGGCGTCCTCCGCCTCGGACTACATGACGGGACAGATCCTCTACATCGACGGGGGTTATCTGTCGGCGCTGTTTTGATGAGGCAACCCCCGCCGGCAGCGCCAGGGGATTCAGCCGGGCCGGTGGGAACGCAACATCGTTTCCAGGAACCGGGAATGCGGACCGGGAAGCGCCAGAGCCCACGAGCCAGAAAGCAATCGCCAGGAGAGCCGGTGACGATCGGTGAGGTCGCCCGGCGGGCGGGCGTCTCCATCGCCACCGTCTCCCGCGTCTTGAATAATGTTCCCCGTGGTGTGGGCGCGGCGCTCCGGAAACGCGTGCTGAAGGCCGCCCAAGAGCTGGACTTCCGTCCGAATGCCCTCGCGCGCAGTCTGCACCAGAAGCGCACCCACACCCTGGGCCTCCTCATCACGGACATCGCCAACCCCTACTATGCCGGAATCACGCGGGGGATCGAGGACGTCTCGCGCCGCCTCGGCTATGCGCTGTTCATCTGCAACACGGACCGGGATCCGGCCGCCATGGCGCATTACATCGAGGTCTTGCGGGAGCAGCGGGTGGACGGAATCATCATCGGGGGAGGCGGGACGCCCGGACGACGCCATTTCCAGGCCCTCCACCATCGCGGGATCCCGGCCGTCCTGATCGGCCGGTATGACGTGCCGCTCCCGGCTGTCCGTATCGATAACCTGAAAGGCGGGTGGGAGGCCGCCACCCACCTGATTCGCCTGGGCCACCGGCGGGTCGCGATCCTCTCGGGCCCGGATACGTCCACCAGCATTCAAGACCGGATGAAGGGCTATCGGCGGGCCATGGCCGAGCATGGGCTCTCCCTTCCCGAGGGATGGATCCTCCGCGGGGACCTTCGACCAGCCAGCGCCCTGGAACTCGCGGGGCGGCTCTTGATCGCCCGGCAACGACCCACGGCGATCCTGGCGGCCAACGATCAGATGGCCATCGCCACGATCCGGGCTGCCCTGAAGCTCGGACTCCGGGTCCCCGAGGACCTCTCCGTGGTGGGGTTCGACAACATCGAACTGGCCTCCTATGTGAGTCCGGCCCTGACCACCATGGGATTGCCGCTCTACCAGATGGGGGTCGCCGCGGCGGAAATCGCCATCCGACTCCTGGCCGGCACCCCAGGCAAGGAGGAAGCCTGGTTTACGCCGGAACTCATCGTCCGCGAGTCCACCGGACCACCGCTGACGCACGCGGGCCGAACAATCACACCCCGGCGCGATCCGGGTTCGAAGAGAAGGGATGCGTGACATGGGCAAGGAAATCCGGTTGGCAATTGTGGGGGTCGGGAACTGCACCAGTGCCCTGTTGCAGGGACTGGCCCACTACCGCGCTGCAGGGCCAGGCGAGAGCGCGGGGATCATGCACCCGGACCTCGGCGGATACCGGGTGACAGACATTCGACCCGTGGCCGCCTTCGATATTGATGCCCGCAAGGTGGGGAGGGATCTGGCCGAGGCCTGTCTCGCCCCTCCCAACAATGCCTACCTCCTCCCCGGGGTGACGCTGTCGCCGATGGGGGTCCGCGTTCAGATGGGGCCCATCCTGGACGGGGTCCCAGAGCATCTGAAAAGCCTGGTGGAGATCCACCGGGGGGAGCCGGCGGATGTGGTGCGGGCCCTGCGAGAGGCGGAGGCCGAGGTGCTCCTCAACTGCCTTCCCACCGGGTCAGCCCTGGCCGCACGCCACTACGCCCAGGCAGCGCTGGAGGTGGGCGTCGGCTTCGTGAACGGGATGCCGGAGTTGATCGTGTGTGACCCTGCCTTCAGTCGCCGAGCGGCGGAACACAAGGTTCCGCTGATCGGGGATGACGTCAAGAGCCAGCTGGGTGCCACCATCATCCATCGCGCCCTGATCGTCGCTATGTTGAACCGCGGCATCCGGATCCGCAAGACCTACCAGTTAAACTACGCCGGAAACACCGACTTCCTCAATCTCGTTCACCGCGGCGAAAGCAAGGAACTGACCAAGACCGAAGCCCTGACCAGCATGATCCCCTACGAGGCGGAGGTCTCGCCGGGCTTCGCCTACATCCGCAATATGCGCGATCGGAAGACCGCGCGTTTTTACGTCGAGGCCGTCAACTTCGGAGGCGCCTCGCTGGAGATCGACGCCAAGTTGGAGGTCGAAGACAGCGCCAATTTTGCCGGGACGGCTGTGGATGCGATCCGCTGCTGCCGGGTGGCCCGGGATCGCGGACTCGGTGGGGTCCTGGAAGCGGCGTCGGCCTACCTCATGAAGCATCCACCCGTGCCCATGCCGGATGAGGAGGCGCACCAGCGCCTGGAGGAGTGGCTGGCCGGCCGACGGGAACGCTGAACCCAGACATTGCAATTGAACCGCAAAGGGCGCAAAGCACGCAAAGAATCCCTCGATATTTCCAGGTCCGCTGAGGTGAGTGTGTGAAACATGGTCCGGAATATTCTGAACAGCCGTGTCCCCTCGGCTTTTTGAGATCCCGCAGGCCTTTGCGGTCTTTGCGAGCTCTGCGGTGAAATTCTCGGGCTGAGAGATGGGCCGGGAGGCGCGGAGATGGATCGGCGCAACGCGCCGCCGCTGGACATCGTCATGGCGAGCCACATCGTCCGGGAGATGATCTGTTTCCCGGAGCGGGAGATTGGCCCTGTCCTGGGCGGACCCACGGCCTACTGCGCGGTGATCGCGGCCAAGCTGGGGGCGCGGGTGGGCATCGTGACGCCGGTCGGGGATGACATGCCCGAGGCCCTGCTTGCCCCGTTCGCCGAAGTCGGGGTGGATACCCGCGGCCTGTACAGAGTGGGACCGCACTCGACCAACTCGCTACTCCTCTACGATGCCAGGGGCGACAAGCAGATTCTCTACCCACAGCGCGCCCCCGCCATCCGGTTGGCGGACTTTCCTCCCGCCTATCTCGAGGCGCGGGCCATGCACATCGCGCCCATGGACTATGACGTTGATGTCGAGACGCTCCGGGCCTTGCGCACGCACGTCGCGCTCCTTTCGGGTGACCTGGGGGGGTACGGGGGTGCCCACTCCAGCACCCATCCCGATCCTAGAGAGCAGCGTGACCCCAAGGCTCTCCGGGCGCTGGTCGGCCTGTTCGACATCGTCCGGGCCAGCCTCGAGGACTGCCGCCATCTCCTGGGAAAAATCCGGGATGCGCCCGACACCTTGCCCGGGCGGTTCGTGGACTGGGGCGCCAAGATTGGGATCGTCACCCTGGGAGACCAGGGGGCCGCTATCGCCACCCGGGACGGCGCCTTCACCGTCCCCGCGCTTCCCGGAACGGTGGTGGACACCACGGGCGCCGGCGATTCCTTCTCCGCCGGCTTTCTCGTCGAGTACCTGCGCAGCGGAGATGCTCATCGGGCGGCGTGGTTCGCAGTCGCCGTGGCGCGGCATGTCATCGGCGGGACCGGCGGTGTGCTGGCGCGACGCATGCCGTCCCGTTCGGATATCGAGGCGCTGCTGACCTCTCATCCCCAACCCTTCCGCTGACCTCGGAGGAGTCATCATGAGCCGTACGTACCGTCTGGCGGTTATCGGGTGCGGCAGCATTGCCGAGATCGCCCACTTCCCCTCGATCCAGCGGACCCCGCAAGCCGAGCTCACCGCCTGCTGCGACACCGATGCCGCGCGGGCACGGGCCGCGGCCGAGCGGTGGGGCGCCAAGGCATGGTACACCGATCACCGCGAGATGTTCCGCACATGCGAGCTGGACGCCGTGATCATCGCGTCGCCAAACAACGTGCACCGGAACCAGGCCATTGCGGCGGCCAAGGCCGGGGTGCACGTCATCGTGGAAAAGCCATTGGCCGTCACCAACACCGAGGCCTGGGACATCGTCCGAGCCTGCCGCCAGCACAACGTCAAACTGATGGTCGGCTGTGATCGCCGGTTCTGGACTCACAACCAGTGGGCGAAGCAGTTGGTGGAGGAGGGGGTCATCGGCCGGGTGCTGATGGCCCGAGCCTCGCTTCATGAGCACTGGCACCTGTACCAGAATCATGTGGCCAAGACGGACTTCCGCCTGCGGGCCGACGTGGCCGGGGGCGCGGCCCTGCCCGACACGGGGGCCCACGCCATCGACCTGCTGACCTGGCTGGTGGGCAGCCGAATCAAGCGGGTGGTGGGAATCGCCCAGCGCCTGGCCATGCCGGAGACCTATACCCTCTGCGACGACACCGTCTGGGTCCTCATGGAGCATGAGAACGGCGCCTACGGCTGCGTCAGCTGCAACCGGTTCTCTCCGGCGGTGTCCCAGGCCACGGAGCTGTACGGCACCGAGGGCACCATCTTCACCGCCACCGACGCCACCAACCCATTTCAAAGCGTGCCCATGGCGGTCTTCACCAACAAGGACTATACCCTGGAGACGCTGCCCGAGATCCTGCGGAACTACCGCTGGCCCCAGCTCTTCTGGGTGGAGGACCGCCTGCAGCCCACGCTCCCCAAGCGCTGGATACCCATCATCCCCCCGCGGGAGCCGAACAACTACACCAACATGACCCGCCATTTCATGGAGTGCCTGACGCAGGATGCCGAACCCCTGGTGTCGGGCGAGGACGGGGCGCGGGCCATCGAGGTGATGTGCGCCGTGTACAAGTCCATGCAGACGAACGCCTGGGTAGACCTACCCCTTACCGAGGAGGTCGTTCCGCCCCACTACAAGCCGGTTCCACCGGAGGATTAGCCATGCATGAGGGCAAGCCCATCCGATTCGGCCTCATCGGGACGGGGGGAATCGCCCTCGACGCCCACATCCCGGCGATCGAGGCGATCCCCGACGCCCGGATCACCGCGGTCTCCAACCGGTCCGAGGCAAAGGCCCGCCGCGCGGCCGAGCGATGCGGGCTGTCCGGCTGGTTCACCGACAATCAGCGGGTGATTGATGACCCCGAGGTGGACGCGGTGATCATCTGCACACCGCCCAATGCCCACACCGAGTGGACCGTGAAGGCGGCCCGGGCCGGGAAGCACGTCCTGTGCGAAAAGCCCATGGCGCGGACGCTGGCGGAGTGCGACAGCATGATCGCCGCCTGCGAGGCGGCGAAAGTCCAGCTCATGGTGGCGGAGATGAAGCGCTTCAACCCGGGATTTCGGAGGGCGCGCCAGCTCCTCCAGGACGGCGTCATCGGAGCCCCCTTCCTGGTCCGCTACCACAACAGCTACTACGAGCCGCACACCCGCCAGGCCTGGTGGGTGGTCCCGGAGATCTCGGGCGGCGGAGAGATGATGAACGAGCTGACCCACCAGGCCAATACCCTGCGATTTTTCCTGGGCGAGGCGGCCGCCGTCGGCTGCATGAGCAACCACCCCCAGGGACCGCCCCCCGAGGACAACGCCGCGGTGACCCTCCGGTTCCGCTCCGGGGCGCTGGCGGTCGTCACGATCAGTTGGATGGCCAAGCAGTACAACCCAACCTTCCCGGCGCCCCTGGAGCACGCCTGGGACGAGCGGATCGAGATCTTCGGGACCGACGGCGCCCTCCGGATCGAGACCCCCTTCACCTACTGGAAGGTGCCGCTCCAGCTCCAGGTCTACACCGAGCGGGATCTCCCCGGATACCACAAGGGGTGGAATCTGGCGCGCTGCGCACCCACCGAGCATTACATCGAACAGATTCGCCACTTCATGCGGTGCCTACGGGGGGAGGAGACTTGCGAGGTCTCTGGGCGAGACGGCCGCGCCGACCTCGCCATCGTGTTGGCCGCCATGCAGTCGGCCGAAACGGGCCGGACCGTCACGCTGTAAAGGAGGTGCCATGTACTACGAGCGCAGCCGCGCCCTGAAACGACGGATGCGGGCCGGTGAGACCACCTTCGGGGCCTTTCTGTCATTCCAGGACCCCGGCGCCGCCGAGATCATGGCCGGGACAGGGTACGACTGGGTTTTTATTGATATGGAGCATTCCCCATTTGACCTGAAGTCGCTTCAGCATGTCCTCATGGCGTTCAACGGGCGACCCACAGTGCCCATCGTCCGCGTCCCCTGGAACGACCGGATTCGGATCAAGCAGGCGCTGGACCTTGGGGCCGAGGGGATCCTGGTCCCCATGGTGAGTTCCGCCGAAGAGGCGCGGGTAGCCGTGGCGGCCTGCAAGTACCCGCCGGTGGGGGTCCGAGGGTTCGGGCCATGGCGAGCCTCGGACTATTACCGCCAGACCGAGGAATACATCCGGACCGCCAATGAAGGCATCGTCGTGGTCTTGCAGATCGAGCACGAGGACGGCGTCCGGCAGGTCAAGGAGATCCTGGACGCCCCTGGCATTGACGTGGTCTGCCTGGGGCCCATGGACCTCTCTGGCTCGATGGGGATCCTGGGGCAGTTGGACCACCCGCGGGTGGTTGAGGCCATCGAGCGGGTCCTGGCCGCGGCGAAGGATCGAGCGCTTCCGGTGTGCGTACCCATGGAGACGAGCCTGGAGGCGCAGATCGCCTGGGCACATAAGGGGGCGCGGTTCGTCGTCACCGGAGAGGATCACGGCCTGCTCCGCCGGGCGGCCGCGGCGGCGCTGGAGCAGTATCGGAACGCGTTGGCCTGAACCGGCCGGCCGGCGTTCCAGAGGAGGGAGGCGAGAGGAGAAACGGGCGAACGCACCACCACGGTTCCGTCTGGACAACAGCGTACGACGGGGAGGAGGAACGACCATGGGAAAGACAATTTCGCGTCGAGGGTTTTGCAAGGTGGCAGGGATCGGTGTCCTCACCACCGCGGTGGCCGGTCCCGCCGTGTGGACCCGGAGGGCATCCGCCCAGGCCAGGACGGTCAGCATACTGGTCAACAGCCATTTCGTTCCGCAGTTCAATCAGGAACTGCAGCGGCAGGCGGATGAGTGGGGCAAGACCCGGGGGGTGACTGCCCGGGTGGACGTCATCGCCGAACGGGATCTGGGAGCCAAGCTGGCCTCGGAGGCGGAGGGGCGGACCGGTCACGACATCGTCGTCCTTCGCTGGATGGAGGCCCCGGTGTACCAGCCGAGCCTGGTACCGATGGACGACCTCGTGCAGGAACTGGAGCGCGGCCTGGGGGCCTTTCCGGAGATGGCCAGGTACGTCTGCCGGATCCGGGGGCGGTGGGCATCGCTCCCCTGGCGATACGACAGCGGCGTCGCCGCCATCAACACGGAGCACTGGGGCAAGATCGGCCTCAATGCCGATGCCGTTGGAAACCTCACGTGGGACCAGTTCATTGACGCCGCGGCCAAGCTGCACGCCAATGGGACGCCCGTGGGCATGGCCATCAGCGAATCCTTCGACGCCACCCATGATGTCTTCGCGCTGCTGTGGAGCCATGGCGCGAAGGTGGCGGACGAACAGGGAAATATCACCATCAACTCCAAGGAAACGGCGGCGGCCATCGAGGTCGCGAAGCGCCTGTACAAGTTCATGCCCCCCGACGTCTTGGCCTGGGACGAGGCGTCAAACAACCGAGCCATGCTGGCAGGGACCATTTCCTGGACGATCAATCCCCCAAGCATCTGGGCCGTGGCCAAGCGCGACAAACTCCCTGTGGCCGACAAACTGGATCACGTGGCGGTACCGGCCGGCCCTGCGGGGCGGTTCAGGACCGCTGCGCCCTATTCCCTCGGGATCTGGAACTTCTCTCCCAACATTGATGCGGCGAAGGACTTGCTCCGCTACCTCATGCAGAAGGAGAACTTCCTCAAGCAGGTGGAGGCTTCGGGCGGCTACAACCAGCCGTTCCTCCCAGGACATCGCGGGGCGCCGATTTTTCAGCGGGAGAAAGCACTCCGCCACTACGAGCCGCCCAAAGAGACCGTGCACGCCTGGGGCTGGCCGGCCCCGGCCAGCTCTGCGACGGGGATCGTCATCAGTCTCTTTATCATCCCGACTATGTTCTCCAAGGCTGTCTCCGGCGAAATGACGACGGAGAAGGCCATCGCCTGGGCAGAACGACAGGTCACACGGATTTACCGCGGCTGAGGCGGCTCCCCACGGCAACGCGAGTGGCCGCGGCACCATGCTCGCAGCGACTTTCCGCCCCCGGCAGTTTCATGCACTGCCGGGGGCGGAGCCGCGGCGGGTCCCCAGTGGGTGATCGGGCGGAATGGTACGCATGCCCAGAATCGAGGTAGACGTCACCGTACCGGAATCGCCTGGCGGCATCGCGGCAGAGACCAGCCTCCTGGCGCCGCACATCAGCCCGTGGAAGCCCCGCGCAGGTGAGGAGCGGCTTGCCTACGTCCTGCTGGCTCCCGCGGTGCTGTTGCTCGTCGCCTTGATCGCCTATCCCTTTCTCACGTCGCTCTACATGAGCCTCACCGACCGCCGCATCGCCATGCCCGGCCGCTTCGTGGGTCTTCGGAACTTCAGCGAATTGCTGCTGGAGGACGAGATATTCCAGCAGACGCTGTGGAACTCGGGGCTCTACGTCGTCGGCGCGGTCGGACTAAAAACGGTTACCGGTCTGGCGGCGGCGCTTCTGCTCCATGGTATGACCCGCGGACGGCCGGTCTTCCAGGCCCTGCTCATGCTCCCCTGGGTGGTTCCCGCCTCCCTGAGCGTCCTGGCCTGGTGGTGGATGTTCGACCCGATGTCCAGTGTCATCAACTGGGTCCTGGTGAACCTCGGGATCATCAGCCGTCCCATTCGTTGGCTGAGCGACCCAATCTGGGCCCGCTCCGCCATCGTCATCACGAACGTGTGGCGGGGACTCCCCTTCTTCGCCCTGTGCTTCCTGGCCGGCCTGGTTTCGATCCCCAGGGAGTTGTACGAGGCGGCCGAATCCGACGGGGCAGGGCCCATCGCATCCTTCCGCCACATCACCCTGCCCCTGCTTCGGCCCATGCTGGGGATTGTGATCCTCTACTCCGTTGTCATGACCATCGCCGATTTCGAGATCGTCTTCCTCCTCACCCGGGGGGGCCCCAGGAACAGCACGCACCTGCTGGGGACCCTGGCCTACCATGTGGGGCTCTCCGGTGGCCGGCTGGGCGAGGCGGCCGCCATCTCCCTCTTCATCTTTCCTGTCCTGGCCGTGGTGGCGTATTTCATGCTTCGGGCTGTCCGACACGGGGCGGAGGTCTCCTGACATGCGGAGGGCCGGGGCCGGCAGGCGTTGGCTGATCTACGGAGGGTTCCTGCCCTTCCTGGTGTTTGCCCTGTTCCCCTTCTATTGGATGGCCGTGACCAGCCTCAAGAGCAACCAGGAGATCTACGGGGCCCAACAGATTCCCTTACTGGTCAGACAGGGGATGACCCTCGACCACTTCCGCTATGTGCTCCGGGAGACGCTGTTCGCCAGGTGGATGCTGAACTCTTTGATCGTCTCGGGAAGTTCCACGCTGATCTCCGCGTGCGTGAGCACCCTGGCGGCCTACGCCCTTGCCCGTCTCCGGTTCCGCGGGTCGCAATTCTTCGGGATGGCCGTCTTCATCACCTACCTGGTTCCACCGACGCTGCTCTTCCTCCCCCTCTCCCGGCTGGTGGCCTCGCTCGGGGTGAGCGACACTCCCTGGGCGCTGATCCTGACCTATCCGACATTCCTCGTCCCGTTCTGTACCTGGCTGCTCATGGGGTACTTCCGAACCATTCCGCGGGAGATGGAGGAGAGTGCGCTGGTGGACGGCGCCAACCGCATGCAGGCCATGGTGCGGATCGTCCTGCCCCTGGCGGCGCCGGGCGTCCTGACGGCCATCATGTTCGCCTTTACCATCTCGTGGGGCCACTTCATCTACGCCCTGGCCTTCGTGTCGTCGAATCCGCAGAAGATGGTGAACATCGGCCTGGCCACCGAACTCATCCGCGGGGATGTGTTTTACTGGGGCTCGCTGATGGCGGGTGCCCTGTTGACGTCGCTGCCGATCATCCTCGTGTACGGCTTCTTCGCCAAACGCTTCGTCTCCGGCCTGACGGCGGGAGCGGTGAAGGCGTAACCTCGGTGGAGGAGAAGACGGCCGATGCCCACTGTACGCGCGGCCGAGCTACAGAGGCTCGGCCAGGATGTCTTTCGAGCGATCGGGGTTCCCGACGAGGATGCGACGTGGATGGCCCGGACGTTGGTGCGCGCCAACCTCCAGGGCCACGATTCCCACGGGGTGATCCGAATCCCCCAATACGTAGAGGAGTGGCGCACGGGGAAATTGAACCCCAAGGCGAAGCCCCGGATCCTGTCCGAGGGCCCCGCCACGGCCCTCATGGATGGTGAAGCGGGATTCGGCCAGATCGTGGCCCGCGAGGCCATGACGCTGGCCATCCGGAAGGCGGGAGGGGCCGGGGTCGCTGCGGTCGGGGTGAAGAGGTCCGGCCATATCGGTCGGCTGGCCGACTACGTCGAGATGGCGTCTGCCCAGGACATGATCGCGCTTCTCTTCGTCAACGCCAGCGGCGCGGGCCAATGGATGGCCCCCTGGGGCGGGAGGGAGGCACGGCTCAGCACCAACCCCTTGGCCTTTGCCTGTCCTGCGGGGGCGACGCCCCCCATCCTCCTCGATATCGCCACGACGACTGCCCCGGAGGGGAAGGTTCGCGTCAAGCGGAATCGTCGAGAACCTGTGCCCCTCGGCTGGATCATCGATGCCCAGGGAGAGCCGACGAAGGATCCGGAGGCGTTGTACCGGACCCCGCGGGGGACGCTCCTTCCCATGGCGGGCCACAAGGGATATGCCCTCGCCCTCATGGTTGAAATCCTGGCGGGGATTTTGGGCAGTGCAGGTCACGTGTGCGAGCATCCCGGGCTCGACTACAACGGGCTGTTTATCATTGCCCTGGACATCGCCCGATTCCTCCCGCCGAGCGTTTTCCGGGCGGAGGTGGACGACCTGACCCGGTATCTCAAGTCCTCGGCGCTGGCACCGGGCTCCTCCCGCATCCTGACTCCGGGTGAAGCCGAGGTGCTGACGGAGAGGGAACGCGCCGCGACGGGGATCTTCATCGAAGAGGAAACCTGGACCCAGATCGTCACGGCGGCTCACCAGTTGGGGGTGGCCGGACCCGCCTGAGTTGCCGCGGAGGCATGGTGGCGAATGGCGGTGTGAACGTGAGGGACTCGCCCCTCTGGGTGGGGTCGTTCGAACCCTGGATGCCGCCCTGCCGCGTCAGGAGGCGGAGAAAGGAAAGAGCGTGGGACGGGGAACACATAATCTGGAGTTCGAGGTAGTTCAAGGGTGGGAGCACCTGCCGGAGGGATGGTCCTTCACCGAGGTGGTCGGGGTGGCCGTGGATTCACGCGACCGTGTCTACGTGTTCAACCGAGGACGCCACCCGGTCATCGTATTCGACAAGGAAGGTCAGTTTCTCGATGCCTGGGGAGAGGGCATGTTCACCCGCCCCCACGGAATCTCCATCACACGGCAGGACCAGATCTTCCTGGTGGACGACGAAGGGCATGCAGTGTACCGGTGCTCCACCTCGGGGAAGGTGGAGATGAAGCTGGGGAGCGGTCAACCCTCCGACACGGGATATGAGCCGTGGAAGTCGCCGGTCCAGCGGGTCGCAGGTCCATTCAACGCCGTCACCAACGTGGCCGTGCTTCCCACCGGCGAGATTTATGCCGCGGACGGGTACGGCAATGCGCGGATCCACAAGTTCGCCCCGGATGGCACGTGGCTCATGTCTTGGGGAGAGCCGGGGAGCGGGGAGGGTCAGTTCAACCTGCCCCACGGGATTGCGGTGGACAGCCGGGGGCACGTGTATGTGGCAGATCGGGAGAACTCTCGCGTGCAGGTGTTTTCCCCCGAGGGCCACTTCCTGCGGGCGTGGACCTGGGTCAATCGCCCCTGCGATATTTTCATTGACGAACAAGATACCATCTTCATCGCGGAGCTGGGCTTCATCTTCGGCAACGACCCGGTACCGCACCTCCTTCTCATGCAACAGCCGCCTCCCGGACACTCGCCCATCGCCCGGGTATCCATCTGCAACCCAGACGGAGAGATCCAGGCCCAGGTGGGCGGGGAAGAAGCGCTCCTGCCGGGGAACTTCATCGCCCCGCACGGCCTGTGGGCCGATTCCCGGGGAGACTTGTATGTGGGAGAGGTGGTGGTGGCGGTGGGCGCGGTGAAGAAGTTCGCTCCCCTGACTCCCCCCGCGTTCCAGAAGTTTATCCGCGGAGGCCCCAGATGACGTGGCTGCCGGGGCGCGGCCGGGTATCTTCCAGATCGGGGGCCGGTCAGCCCGATGGCGACCCGGGCGCACTGAGGAGGCAATGGACCGGAAACCGAAGATCCTGGTGACGGTGCAGCAGCTTGCCGACCGAGAGGCGTCAGAGCTTCGCCCCCTGGAGGTGGCGGGATTCGAGATCCGCCTGAACCGGAGGGGCCGGCCCCTGACCGAACAGGAGCTTATCGAGTCGCTCTCCGGGGTCTTTGGTACTGTCGCCGGAGGTGAGCCGTACACCGCCCGGGTCTTCGAGCACGCCAAGGATCTTCGGGTCGTGGCCCGTTTCGGGGTCGGCTACGACCAGATCGATGTCCCGGCCGCCACCCGCCATGGGGTGGCCATCGCCATGGCCTTCGGCACCAATCACGAGGCGGTCGCCGACTACACCCTGGCGCTGATGCTGGCCCTGGCGGTGGACCTGGTGGCCCACCACGAACAGGTAAAGGGAGAAAGATGGATCACCGACTTCCACCGCGGGTTCTGGCGCGCCACGGTCGGGATCGTGGGCCTGGGACGGATCGGGAAGGCTGTGGCCCGGCGGTGCCAAGGCTTCGAGACGCGGATTCTCGCGTACGATCCGGTGCCTGACACGTCCTTCGCGCGCGACCACGGGGTCCACCTTGTTCCCCTGGACACGCTGCTGCGCGAGGCCGACTTTGTCACCTTGCATCTCCCCCTCACCGCCGAAACGGTTCGGTTCATCAACCGGGATCGGCTAGCGCTGATGAAGCCCACAGCCTGCCTGATCAATACCGCCCGTGGCGCGATCGTGGATGAGGAGGCGCTAGTCGACGCGCTGACCGCGGGTCGCCTGGCAGGCGCAGGCCTCGACGCCTTTACGGTTGAGCCGCCTTTCGGATCGCCCCTTCTGATCCTCGACCGGGTGATCGTCAGTCCTCACGCGGCCGGGTCAGACGAGAGGGCGACCGCCGCCATGCTCACGCGCTGCGTGGACTCCATCCTGGCGGTGGCCCGCGGCAATGACCCAGGGCCGGGACTGGTCTTGAATCCCGAGGTGTTGACAAGAGAACGGTCTCCCTCCTAGGAGAGGGTACAGCATGGTGAAGCATCTTGTGATTGTCCCCGAGGACGTGCGCCGGGCGGAAACGATCGACCTGGGGACCATCGCGGTCAACGCGTATCGCAAGACCCTCGCCGACGAGATCACCGAGGGGCGGCTCACGGCGGAAGACGTGATCCGCCTCTACCGCGACATGCTCCTCATCCGCGAATTCGAAGAGATGCTGGGGGAGATCAAACGGCTGGGGCAGTACAAGGGCATCGCCTACACCCACCAGGGGCCGGCGCATCTCTCGGTGGGCCAGGAGGCCGCGGCGGTGGGCGAGGCGTTCCTGCTCGACGTCGAGAGCCACATCTTCGGTAACCACCGGAGCCACGGAGAGATCATCGCGAAGGGGCTGAGTGCCATTCATCGCTTGAGCGAGCCGACACTCCAGGAGATCATGGAGGCATACCTCGGCGGAGATATTCTCCGGGTGGTGGAGCGAGTACCCGCTCCCAATGGCACGGAGCGGGCGATCGACTACCTCCTATACGGGCTCCTGGCCGAGATCTTTGGACGCGCGACCGGGTTCAACCGCGGCCTGGGCGGCTCCATGCACGCCTTCTTCCCGCCCTTCGGCATCTACCCCAATAACGCCATCGTGGGTGGGAGCGCCGACATTGCCGTCGGGGCGTCCCTCCACAAACGGGTGCAGCGCAAGCCGGGCATCGTCATCGCCAACATCGGGGATGCCTCCACCGGCTGCGGCCCCGTGTGGGAGGCCATGAACTTCGCCACCATGGGGCAACTCTGGACCCTCTGGGAGCCCGAGTACCGCGGCGGCCTGCCCGTCATCTTCGCCTTCATGAACAATTTTTACGGGATGGGGGGCCAGACCCGGGGGGAAACGATGGGCTTCACCAGGCTATCCACCATCGCCGCCGGCCTGAACCCCTTCAACCTGCATGCGGAAACGGTGGACGGCAACAATCCACTCGCCGTCATCGATGCCTTCCGGCGGAAGATCCCGCTGCTCGCCGTCGGAAAAGGTCCTGTTCTCCTGGATATCCTCACCTACCGCCAGAGCGGCCACTCGCCCAGCGACGCCGGCGCCTATCGGACCCGCGAGGAGATCCAGCTCTGGCAGGCGGTGGACCCGATTCGGGAGTTCGGTACCCAGCTCCTCGAGGCCAAGGTGGCTACCGCGGCCGAGCTGGAGGCTCTGGCCGCCTATGCCGCGCGGAAGGTCCACCAGGCCTGCCGCCTGGCCGTGGATTTGCAGATTTCCCCCAGACTCACGGGCGAGGACATCGCCCGGGTCATGTTCTCGCATGCCGCCGAGGCGGCACTGCCGGGGATCGCCACTGACGCCGTGCGCAAGCCTCTGACAGAGAATAGTCGCCTGCAAGCCATCGCCACCAAGAGCCGATCGGGCATCGACCCCTCCACCGGCGAACGACTGGGAGAAACCCAGGCGGTCTCGTTCCGCGACGCCCTCTTCGAGGCCATCATCCACCACGTGTATCACGACGACCGGCTCATCGTGTTCGGGGAGGAGAACCGGGACTGGGACGGCGCCTTCGCCGTGTACCGGGGACTGACGGAGAGCCTGCCCTATCACCGGCTCTTCAACGCGCCCATCTCCGAGGCCGCCATCGTCGGCACGGCCGTCGGCTACGCCATGGAAGGGGGGCGCGCGCTGGTCGAGCTCATGTACTGCGACTTCATGGGCCGGGCCGGCGATGAGATCTTCAACCAGCTCGCCAAGTGGCAGGCCATGTCCGCGGGCGTCCTCCAGATGCCCGTGGTGCTGCGCGTGAGTGTCGGCAGCAAGTACGGTGCCCAGCACTCCCAGGATTGGAGTGCCATGGGGGCCCACGTCCCTGGCCTGCAGGTCGTCTTTCCGGCGACGCCGTATGATGCCAAGGGCCTGATGGCCTCCGCCTTGGCCGGGAACGATCCCGTGGTGTTCTTTGAGAGCCAGCGGCTCTACGGCATCAGCGAGTGGTTCCAGAAGGAGGTCCCGGCCGACTGCTACACGATCCCCATCGGTCTGCCGGACGTGAAACGGCCCGGGAAGGACATCACCATCCTCACGGTCGGCGCGACCCTGTACCGGGCGCTCGAGGCCGCAGAGCGGCTCCAGCGAGAGTTCTCCCTCTCGGCAGAGATCGTGGACGCCCGAAGCCTGGTGCCCTTCGACTACGCTCCCGTCCTGGATTCCGTGCGGAAGACCCGGCGCATCCTGCTCGCTTCGGATGCGTGCGAGCGGGGGAGCTTTCTCCAGACCCTCGCCGCCACCATCCAGGAGCTGGCCTTCGATGCGCTGGACGCTCCCGCTCTGGTGGTAGGCGCCAGGAACTGGATCACCCCCGCGGCCGAAATGGAGGACTTGTTCTTTCCCCAACCAGGCTGGATTCTGGATGCCATTCATACCTCGTTGATGCCCCTACCCGGATACCGTCCGCAGCAAGATCGGTCGCCGGAGGCACGGCTCCGCGATCACCGGAACGGGGTATGAAATCGACGGGGGGAGATCCTTCCAGGTCCGTCGCGTGCGGATCGTGTGATGGTCGTGTGGTTCTCGGCACCCGAGCCAAGCCGGGCGACGGGGACCCCCGAAATCACTCATCTCGAAGACGGGGTTCCAAGGACCACGAATCAATCAGGGGCCCTGCGGCCAGAGACAGGCCGAGGACATGAACACGAAACCCTTCCGCGTGGGAATGGTGGGATTGGGGCTCGTGTCGGAGGCCCACGCCAAGGGCTACGAAACCCACCCGCTGGCGCAGATTGTGGCCGTCTGTGACCTGGATGAGAAGCGGGCAGAGGCCTTCGCGGCCCGGCACGATGTCCCGAAGGTGTATACATCGTTTGACGCCATGGTGGCCGACCCGGGCGTGAATGCGATTGACATCGCCACCCCGACCCACCTGCACGTGCCGATGACCCTCGCGGCCGCTCAGGCAGGAAAGCACGTGCATTGCGAAAAGCCCTTCTGCCGTAGTGTGGGTGAAGGTCTCCTCGCCTGCCAGGTGGCCCGCCAGCGCGGGGTCATCCTGGCCGTGGGGGAAAGTTACGTCTTCCTCAGTTCCCACATGCAGGCCCGTGAACTCATGGACGCCGGCGAGATCGGCCGCCCGATGCAGATCCGCCAACGCCACGGGGCCTGGCTGGAACGCCAGATCGCCGCGATTCACACCGGCCCCGCGGATCGCAGTTGGCGGATTCATCCGGAGCACTCTGGGGGCGGGGAGTACCCCTGGATCTTCGACCATGCCGTGCACTTCTTCTCGGCGGCAGAGTACCTGTTGCAGGATGAGCCCATCGCCGAGGTCTATGCCGTGACAGCCCATGATGGAAAGGCCCCGGAGAGGCGGGGAGCGGCTCACGACCCGTATGCCACAGCCGCCATGGATATCCCGATTATCACCTGGAAATACCGGGATGGCGCCAGGCAGGGGGTGTGGGCGCGTGCCGAACGGTTGAACGGGAAGTATGACTATCGCCGAGGCTTCAGCACGATCATCAGCGGCGAGACAGGAATGATCGAGGTGCTGGGCGAGGGGGGTGCCCACCTCGACTGGCAAGGGCGCGCGGTACACCTGGTCCTGTTCAAGGAGGGGAAGGAGCCGGCCACCTGGCGGTTTGACGAGGGTGGCGATGACGTCTGGGACTCCGAGATCTCATACTACAGCCGCGCCCACATCAATCAGGTTCACCACTTCGTGGACAGCGCCCTGGCCGGTCGAGACCCGCGCTACAAGGGAGAGGATGGCGTCCGCGCCGTGCAGTGCACGCTGGCGACCATCCTGTCCGCCCAGCAGGGTCGTCCCGTGCGGGTCGAGGAGGTGCCCGAGGATTTCACGGCCTACGGGCCGCGTCACCCTGCCTCTTCGCCGCCCGCCTAGGCGGTTTTCGGCTGCTCCGACCCGCCCCGGGGGACCCAAAGGCTGGCTCCGGGCATTGCAGGCCGGACCGGGGAGCGCACGCAAGGGAGGAGGCTCACATGATCATCACCATGCATGGGCTGAGCACAATGCACGGCAACATGCGCACGGACATTCGAATTGCGCAGGAGGCTGGGTACGAGGCCCTGGAAATCGTCGAGTCCAAGCTCCTGCGCTACCTGGACCGTGGGTTCAAGGCAAAGGACCTGGGTCCCCTCTTCACCACGCACGGCATCCGTCCCGTCTGCATCAATGCCCTGAAGTACGTCGAGCGCATCACGCCAAAGGAGCGGAGACAGCTTCTGACTGAAGCGGAGCGCCTCTGTGCGGCTGCTGCTGTCCTGAAGTGTCCGACGCTCCAGCTCGTGCCCTTCACGGGCTTGAAGGGACGGCCCTGGAAGGAAATCCTCAAACTCACCGCCAGGAACGCGGCCGACATTGCAGACATCGCCCAGCGGCATGGGGTGAGATGCCAGTTGGAGCCCATCGCCTGGGCCCCCCTTCATTCCCTCTCCCAGAGCCTGCAGCTCATCAACGAGGTAGGACGCGACAATGTTGGAATGGTGATCGACTTCTGGCACTTATGGGCGGGTGGGGCAACCACCCCCGACGAGGTGGCCAAACTGAGCCATTCACAGATCTACGGAGTCCACTTCTGCGATGGCATCCGGCATCCCAAGGGGAAGAAGTGGGTCGAAGAGGAACTGAGGGGATTTCTCCCCGGGGAAGGCAAGATTCCTATCAAGGAGTGGGTGGCTGCGGTCCGGGCCACGGGATTCGACGGGGTCTGGTCCCCAGAGCTCTACAGTCCAAAGCACTGGGAATGGGACCTGCTGGAGATCGCGCGCGAGGCCAAGGCGCGCATGGAGCGCTACCTGGCCTGAGGCAGCACCGGACGGCGGCTCCTGCGAAGGGGGTATCCGGCGTGGGACGTGTTCGGAGATGATCCAGAGGCAGGCGGTCCGGGAGGTCAGGCGGGGGGGAAGATGCCGCGGAGGCCTTCCAGGCGGGCGAATCCGTCCCGGATGCTCACCCGGGCCTCCAGGCCGAACGCCGCCCAGTACCCCACGATAGCCTGCGCCAGACACCGTTCGCTGCAGATGCTGGGGGTGCAACTCGACGGATCGCCGGCCCGCGGAACGACACTCCCGCAGACCCGACACAGGCCGGGAAAGTCCTCCGGCTCGGCTGACGGACCGGCCACTTCCTCCATCTCGATCCGGGCGGGCATTACTCCTCTCCTGGTAAGATGATCCGACCACCCAAGGCAGGCCGCACGTCCTGCACCGTCACGGAGAAGGTAAGGTTCTCGCCGGCGAGCGGGTGGTTGAAATCCAGCGTGGCCCGGCCGTCGGAAATGCCGGCGATGCTGAACGGCACTTCTTCGCCCTGAGGTCCCTGGACCGTGAGGCGCAGGCCCACGGCCGGCGTGATGTCTTCGGGGAAGCGATCCAGGGGGATCTGGTGGACAGCCCGTGGCTCGCGGCTGCCGTAGGCCTCATCGGGCGCCACGCGAACCTCTTTCTGGTCGCCGACCTTCAGCCCCGTCAGCTCGCGCTCCAGGCCGGGGATGATCTGACCTTGGCCGAACTGGAAGACCAGGGGGTCGTTACCTTCCGAGGAATCCACCACCTCCCCAGAGTCGAGCCGCAGCGTGTAGTCCATCGTCACGATCGTGTCCGGCCCGATCTCCACCTGATGCCTCCCTGATCCTCCCCCGTCACCCGAGCCCCACGAAAACCAAAACCCCCAAGGGCCCTAGAAAGTCTTTGGGGGTTGGCGCCGCGCAAAAACCGTCTCTGGGGCTTCGGAAGCCATCAATTTGATGGAGGCACGGTAGGCGAAGTGGGACGCCGTGTCAAGTCATTTCGGCGGCAAATCCGGACCAACTCGGGCCGGCTGCAGCGGCCCGGTCCCGCCCAGGATTCTGCTGCCAACCGACAGTAGAAGGTCCCCAGGTCGAGCCGGCGCTGGTCTGCTGTCGTCGGGTCAGGCCCGGGCGATCCTCCGCTCGGGACGGCTCCGACCGTGGCCCCTTCACGCGCCGCAGGCGGGTGAGGAGGCCATCGGCCGGCGCCCAGGTCACGTTAGGGAAGCGTGCGCTGAGGACCCGGAAGTCCGCTGCGGCCAGAGAATCCAACTCCGCCGAGGGGGAAGCCGACCACGTAGGCGACGTTCTCGGGCGATACCGCCAGCAGCCCGTCCAAATGGTGTTCGTGAATGGCCCGGATCAGCCGGGGGAAGAGCTCGGCATTCATGGCGTCCCACCGGGCGCGGGGGCGCCGCCGCGCCAGCTCGTCACGCGGTCCGGGGTCAGGCGGATCACCGGCCCCTGGCCGAAGCCGGGCATGGCCCGATACTGCGGATACTTCTCCCGGAGCAGCGCCAGCGCCCGATCCCGATCCGGACCCGCCTCGATGGTCTCGGCCCTCCCGGTCACCAGGACATACCGGAGGCGGGCCCAGTCTTCCTCGTAGTGATCCACGATCAGGCTCGCGCACGGGTTCGCCCGGAGGTTCTGCAAGCGGCGCAGCCGCGGGACCGCTACCCGCTTGGGCTTGGAGTCGATGGCAGAGTACAGGGAGGTCCCGTCGAAGACGAAACAGACGGGAATGACGTGAGGCTCTCCCTCGGCCGAGGCGGTGGCCAGTCGCGCCACCCTGGCGCGATGCAAGAAGGCGCGATCCTCGGGAGAGATATTCAGCATAGCTGAAAAAGCGTTCGGTAGTTCGGGCGTTCGATGGTTCGGTGGTTCTCGGGCTTCGGGTACAACCGAACAGCCGAACCACCGAACAGCCGAACGCCTTTGGGGCAGGCCTACGGCCTGCCCCGGACCGCCGGCCGGACCTCTTCGGCAAAGCGGTGCAGTTGCTCCAGGATGGCGTCGGCGCTGGGGCCGGCAAAGTCGAAGATCAGGTGGCTGACGCCCAGGCGCTGGTACGTCTGGATGTCCTCGACGATCTGGTCCCGCGACCCGATGAACGGCGTCCGGGCGCCCGAGGTGGGACTGTCCGTGAAGGTGAGTGGCGCCTTGAAGGACAGGGTGATCGCCTTGGGATCGCGGCCGGCCGCCTCGGCCTGGGAGCGAAGGTCCGCGGCCGCCTTCGCAAATTCCTCCGGGTGCAACCCGGCCGGAGGACGCAGGCCGATGGGATGCCATCCGTCGCCCAGGCGGGCCGCGCGGCGAATGGCGGCCTTCGTGTGCCCGCCGATCCAGATGGGCGGATGCGGCTTCTGTACAGGCTTCGGATAGAAGCGGACCTCCTCAAAGGAATAGAAGCGACCCTGGTAGGTTGGCCACTCCTTCGTCCACAGCTCCCGCAGGATCTGGATGTATTCGTCCGTCACGGCGCCGCGATCCTTGAAGGTCGCGAGATTCAGCGCCCGGAACTCTTCCTCCATCCAGCCCACCCCAACCGCCAGGATCACGCGCCCCCGGGACAGGAGGTCCAGCGTGGCCACCATCTTGGCCACCAGCATGGGGTTCCGGTAGGGGAGGATCAGGACGCTGGAGCCGATGGCCGGACGCTCCGTCACGCCCGCCAGGTAGCTCATAACCGCGAGCGGCTCCAGGTAGTGCTGGGCCACGTCCAGGTCGAAGTGCCCGTCCTCGGAATAGGGATACTTGGATGTCGAGGCCTTCGGGATGACGATGTGATCGCTGATCCAGATCGAATCGTACTGGTACTCCTCCGCCGCCCGGGCCAAGCGGCGAATGGTGTCCAGGGTTCCCAGGGGGCCGCGCGTGGGGATCGGGAAGCCGAATCGCATCAGGTCCTCCTCTCCAGCCCAAGAACTTTGCGGAGTGACATCTCTATGGTCATCATGTCCTGCTTCGGCACTGACCCCAGCTTTCGATGAATCATCGTACCTTTGACGGTTCGCAGGATCCCAGTCACGACTGAAGGGAATAGCAATCCGGCCCCCTTCCAGTCGATAAGAAGGTGGTCACCAAAGAGAATGCGTTTGACGTTGCTCGTGACCGCTGCCACGATCACCTCCTGTCTGCCCTGGTGGTAAGCCGACGAACTTACGACGACAGCCGGTCGGTGCCGATATCCGGATTCATCCGCAAACATGAATCCAACCAGCACGACATCGCCACGTCTACAGGCGATCATAGGCGGCGTCCTTCTCGTTGTCCCATAGGGCTGCCAGCACGGGATCTGCCCTCGCCGTCAAGGCCAGCAGCCCTTCTGCGTCCTTCCCCAGATCTTCCTGGAGCCGTTCTTCGAGGGCCTTCAGGACATACTGACCCACGCTCATGTCGCGCTGCGCCGCCGCCAGTCGAAGAAGTCGACGCGTCTCAGGTGCTACGTCAATGCTGATGCGTGGCCGCTTGACTGAAGCTTCCATGGATCGGGCCATCGTCGTCCACCTCCTGTGGACAATATGCCACGAATACTCCATGGTGTCAATGACACCAAGGCGAGTCCCCCCGGAGAACAATTCAGCGAAAGAGGTCGCGCTCTGCCGACCGGACCAGGGACCGGGCCCGGCCCTCGGCAGCGTCGAACCGGTACCCGCGGATCCGGACGGCGGGGATGCGCTCCAGCTTGCCCATGAGCAGGCCGGCCGCGGCTGCCAGCTCGTCCGCCACCGCCAACTCCGTCACGCGCAGTGTATGGCCGTGCGGATCCTGCTGGCCGACGTAACTCACCAGCGGGCTCAGCCCGGCGACGCCGATGGCCACGTTCGTCAGGCCCTCGCGCCACGGGCGGCCGAAGGTGTCGGAGACGATCACCGCGACCTCCGCCCCGCACCGCTCCTTCAGGTCCTTGCCGAGCCGCCTGGCCGACGCATCCGGATCCACCGGCAGCAGGGAGACCCGGTCTTGCCCGGGAACGTTCGAGGCGTCCACCCCGGCGTTGGCGCAGATGAAGCCGTGGGTGGTCTCGGCGATGATCACGCCCCGGTCCATCCGCACGATGCGCCTCGACTCGCGCAGGACGACCTCGACGAAGCGCGGGTCCTTGCCCCAGGTTTCGGCGAATTCCCGGGCCAGGCCCGAGGGAACGACCTCGGCAAGCCACACGACCCGCCCCTCGGCCTTCGACACCACCTTCTGCGCGACCACCAGGACATCTCCGGTCGCCAGGCCACTCCCCTCGCGCTCCGCCGCCTCGGAGATGAGGCCGGCCAGGTCATTCCCCTCGGCGATCTCCGGGATCCCCGGCAGTCCGACCACGGTGAGCCCTCGATCCCCTGGCCGTGCCAGGCGGCCGATCACCCCCAGGCGCTCCAGCAGGGCGCGCGTCCGCGTTTCTCCGGGAAACTCCAGGAAGGCCGTCAGATCCTCCGGCTCGTCCACGTCCACGGCCAGGCGAGGCACCTGGAGCGCCGTCCAGGAGAGCCCCTGCCCCTCGGCCTCCGCCTGGTGCTTGTGGAAGCTGTCGAACCCGAACCGCGAGGGGATCGCCTGGGGCGGACGCCGCCAGATGGCATTGGTCCCCAGGCCGTCGCGGGACGGGACCAGCACTACGGCGCAAGCCGATCCGTCTGCGGCGGAGAGGACGGTCGCGACGTCCTCTGTCCGGACGGCCGGGACGTCGGCCGGGATGGTCAGGACGGCCTCCACGCCTTGCGCGGTGCAGGCTCGGGATGCGGCGTCCACCGAATGGCTTTCGGACCGCTGCTCTTTCTCTTCCAGGACCGTCGCGCCATGACGCCGGGCGACGACCATTGCCTCGGGATCGGACGTGGCGACGTAGATCGCATCCACCAGGCTCCCGGCCACGGGCAGAACCGCGACCAGCACGTCCTCCAGCATGGCCAGCGAGAGCTGCTGCCGCGCCGCCTGGTCCAGGACCGATCCCAGCCGTCCCTTCGCTCGGGCGGTGGATTTGACGGGGATCAGGATTGCGGTGCGCGGCCTCACAGCTCCTCCACGAACTTCACCGCTGCGCGGGCCACCCTCCGCTTATCCTCGGGGCCGCGCATGACGATCTCCTCCATGCGCACCCGGATGCCCAGCTCCTCGATGCGCGCCGACTCGCCCGCGTCCGCCCTGTCAATCAGCATCCCGTCGAGCCCGTCCAGGGCGGAGTCGTAGAGACGCGCCACCCCCATGGGGGAGACCTCGACCTTGGCCCAGCGCAGGAACTTGTCGGTCGGTCCTTTCAGGGATTGGCCGCCGACCACCGGGCTGATCGCGACGATGGGCGCCTGTGACCTTCGCAGGCAGTCGCGGATTCCGGGAACGGCGAGGATGGGCCCGATGCTGGCCACCGGATTGCTGGGCGCGAGGAAGATCGCCTCGGCCTCGCGGAGCGCGGCCAGGACCTCCGGGCTCGGGTGGGCGCGAGCGCTCCCCCGGTACTCGATCCCGCGGATCTCGTCAACCGCTCCCCGCTGCACCAGGTATTCCTGGAAGTGCAGGTGCCGGATCGGGCCATCGCCCACCAGGATGTGCGTGGTAACAGGATCGTCAGTCATGGGCAGGACGCGCACCCGGACGCCCAGCGCCCGCCGGATCGCGTCCGCCACCTCGGTGGGACGTCGTCCTTGGCGCAAGGCCTGGGTCCGGAAGAGGTGCGTCCCGAGGTCCCGATCGCCCAGATTGAACCAAGCGGGCTGGCCATATTTCGCCAGCACCTCCATACAGTGGAACGTGTCCCCGGCGAACCCCCAGCCCTTGTCCGTGTCCACGAGGCCGGCCAGGGTATAGGTGACGATGTCCACGTCGGGACTGATCGTAAGGCCATGGAGCTCGATGTCGTCCCCTGTGTTGACGATGGCGCTGAGCGATTCCTCGCCCACCTCCTGCGCCAGCCCCCACAGAAATTTCGAGCCGCCCACCCCGCCCACTAGTAATACAATGCGCATGAGCTGTCCTGGACTCCGGCCCACAAGGAATCAGACCTCAAAACAATGCAACCACAGACACCCAGCGCCAGCGCTGGGTACCCGGCAGATGAACGCAGATGGTTCCAATTGGGAGGGTCAGGATGCAAAACTGACAACCGACAAATGACACCCGAACATCCGGGCCCGGTCCGTGTTTCGTTGAAAAGGATAGGTATCTGCGTTTATTTGCGTTCATCTGCGGTTGCATTTGGAATTCCAGTAATCCGGATCCCGGCACCTCGAGCCTTATAGCGCCGGTTGATTTCCATCAAGAGGACCGTGAGGCCTTCGACCACCCTGGCATTCCGCGCCGGCCCCACGTCCAGTGCGCGAAGCCCCAGCAGCCCCGCCAGCTTGATCACGTCCTGGCGGGCGTCGGCATCGTCGCCGCAGACCAGGATGTCGCAGGCGTTCGTCTCTCCGTGGGCCAGGTGCGTGTGGGAGATATTCTGGAACGCGGCCACCACCCGGGTCTCGGGCCCGAGCAGGGCCTGTGCCTCTTCCGTCGCCGACCCCCCCAGGGGAATCCGCAACCGGCGGGGCTTTTCCGGATCCAGGGGAACCGTGACATCCACCAGAATCTTCCCCCGCACCGACTCCCGGATATCCTGGAGCGTCTCGGCGTGCGCGTCGTAGGGCACCGTGAGGACCACGATCTCCCCCGCCGCTGCCGCATCCTGGTTCAGCATCCCGGTGGCAGCCCCTCGCCCCACGGCCGCGTTGATGGCCTCGGCCACGCGCTGTGCCCGCTCCAGCACCCGCGAGCCGACCAGCACCTCCTGGCCCGCCCGGGCCCACCCAAGTCCCAGGCCCTGTCCCTCCTTGCCGGTTCCGCCGACGATGGCGATGCGCATCCGACCGTCTCCCCCCACCTCAGCTCGCTGTCTTCATCGCCATACCCCGACGATCAAATCTCGATGACCAATGCGTTCTCAGTTCTGATTGGGATTTGGTCATTGGTCATTTGTCATTGCCCGTTGCGAGGAAAGATCTTCAGCAGCTTGTAGGTCGTGCTTCGCTCGGCCGGGATCCGGCCCAGTTCCCGGATCCGCGCGTGAAACTCCTCGGGCGGCAGGTACTCCCCGGCGGTGGCCCCCGCCAGCCGCGAGATGTTCTCCTCCATCAGGGTGCCGCTGTAGTCGTTGGCCCCCGCCTGGAGGCACCGCTGCGACAACTCGCGCCCCAGCTTCACCCACGACACCTGGATGTTGTCAATGGCCCCCTGGAGCATCAGGCGGGCCAGCGCATGCACCTTCAGGTGCTCCTCCAGCGTCGGGCCGGGGCGGGACTTCCCCTCTTGGAAGAGATGCGTGTTCAGGTGGACGAAGCCCAGCGGCACGAACTCCGTGAACCCTCCCGTCTCCTTCTGGATGTCCCGCAGGAGGCAGAGCTGGTTGACCCAGTGGACCGGCTGTTCCACATGGCCGTACATCATGGTCGAGGTGGTCGGGATGCCCAGGTGGTGCGCCGTCGTGATGACGTCCACCCACTGCTTCACCGTCACCTTCTTTCGCGAGAGAAGCTGGCGGACCTCGTCATCCAGGATCTCGGCTGCCGTCCCCGGCAGGCTGCCCAATCCATCGGCCTTCAGCATGGCAAGATAGTCAGCGAGCGGCATCCCCGTTTTCTCCACGCCGTACACCACCTCCATGGGGGAGAAGGCGTGGATGTGGATCCCGGGCGTGGCCCGCTTGATCGCCCGCAGGATGTCCCGGTAGTGGGAACCCTCCAGCTCGCGCGGCAGGCCCCCCTGGACACAGACCTCCGTGGCACCCCGCTCCCATGCCTCAGCCGCCCTCCGTGCGATCTCTTCGAAGGACAGGTCGTAGGCGTCGGCAGCGTTGGGTCCGGTGCTGAATGCGCAGAACTTGCAGCCGATGATGCAGATGTTGGTGAAGTTGATGTTCCGGTTCACCACGTAGGTGATGATGTCGCCCACGCGGCGCCGGCGAATTTCGTCCGCAGCCGCCACGAAGGCGTCCAGGGACTCGGTCCCCATCTCCGCCAGGGTCAGCCCCTCCTCGCGCGTGAGCTCGCGTCCCTCCAGCGCCCGGTCCAGGACGCGCGCGATCATCGGGGATGCGCTTCGAACCGCCGTATCTGCATCACATGGCAAAACGGTTGTCGCCATGAAGGCTCTCCTCAATGAAAAACGGACAACCGACAACTGACAATTGAAAATTGTCGGGCTCTCAGTTGTCAGGTTTCAGATTTGAGTTCCGTGTCCTCCGTGATAGAACCATTTGCGTTCATTTGCGTTCATTTGCGGTTGCTTTGTCGGGAACAAAACCATGCCCATCCACAGACGTCCTGATGCGCTCGGCCAGCTCAGGCGGCAGGTACTCCTGCCGGTCGAGGATGTACTCAGGATACACCGGCAAGCGCTGGCGCAATAGGAATCCCCGAGCCTCCGTGGTCTCGCGCAGGGCATTGAGATGCGGCCAGGGAGCCTCCGGGTTGATGAAGTCCCGGGTGAGGGGCGAGACCCCGCCCCAGTCGTTGATCCCGGCGTCCAGCAGGCGGCCATACTCCTGCGTCAGGTTGGGCGGGGCCTGGAGGTTCATGGACGGGCCCAGGATCAGCCGGGCCACGGCGGTCGTCCGCAGCATCTCCTCCAGTGTGGGTTCGGGATGGTCGCGCATGGGGATGGTGGGCTTGGCCCGGAAGTTCTGGATGATGACCTCCTGGATGTGGCCATGCCGCTCGTGGAGCGCCCGGATGGCCAGCAGAGAGTCCACGCGCTCCTCGGCCGTCTCGCCGATGCCGATGAGCAGGCCCGTGGTGAACGGGATCTTCAACTGTCCCGCAATCTCCATGACGCGGAGGCGGGCCCGGGGATGCTTGGTCACGGCCCCGTGGTGTGGCCCCCCGGGTTCCATCAGTCGCGGGCTCGCCGATTCCAGCATGAGGCCCATGCTCGCGTTCACAGGCTTGAGCGCAAGGAGGTCCGGTTCGCCCATCAGGCCCGCGTTCGCATGGGGAAAGAGCGGCGAGCGTTCCAGGACCAGCGCGCAGGCCGCGCGCAGGTACTCCAGCGTCCGCCGATACCCCAGGCGCTCCAGAATCGCCCTGGCCTCGGGAAAGACCGCCTCGGGCGCATCCCCCAGGCTGAACAGTGCTTCCGTGCAGCCGAGCCGCGCCCCTTCCTCGACCACCGCCAGCACCTGCTCCGGCGTCATGACCCAGCCGTCCGGGTCTCCCGGATCGCGCCGGAACGTGCAATAGCCGCAGCGGTCCCGGCACAGGTTGGTCAGGGGCAGGAAGACCTTGCGAGAATAGGTAATGACCTTCCCCTTCCCCCGATCCCGCAGCGCCGCCGCGGCCGCAAGCAAAAGGTCCAGTGGTGCGGACGGCTCCAGCAGGCGGATTGCCGCCTCCCGCGAAAGATCCCGGCCCGCCGCCGCACGATCCAGGGCGAGAGCGAGCTGGCGGTCCTGCAACGAAACCACAGGGAAGGTCATGCGGGATTCCTCGGCAAGCGGGCCGCGATGAAGACTTTGCAGTCTTCAGTCACTCAATCCTACGGGATATCGCCGTCGCGGCTCCCTGGCGACACCGGAAGAACTCTCTTCACCTGGCACCGGGTTTATCGGCTCTCTGGTCCAGGTAGGCTCTCCATGGTTTCCAGTAATATTTTCTCCAGCCCTGATTGACGCCGTCGTGATCGTGCTCGGGGACGTTTGCATGCACCAGATCAATCCGCGCCCCGCGCTTGGTCTTGCTGAAGATCAGCACCAGGATGGAATCCAGATCGGTTTTCTTCCAGTGCTTGGAGCGCCAGAACTGGACAATCATGCGGTTGGGGACGATCGCCAGGATGGTCCCGGTGATCACACCGTCAAAGGCCGAGAACTTGCTTCCCACCTTCCTGCGCACCACTGCCTTGGCATACGTCGCCGCCGAGTGTTGCTTGGAGTCCATGTATAGATTGAACAGGCGCGCTGGCGAAACATTGAATTCCACCCGCTGCTGAATGGCAGGCGTCATATCTGCTCCCTTCCTGCGTTACATCGAACTATCCCTCCACGGCTTGGCCTCTTTGGGCTCCAACCATCCTATGCCGCCAGGAGGGGCGCAAGGTCCGAGCGCTTGAGCGGCGGCAAGCCCAGCTCACGAAGGACGCGGTTAAACGCGGCCAGAGAGAGCTTGCTGGGCGCTGTGATCTCAATGCCGATGGGTTCCCCGCTCCGGCTGAAATCAATCACCACCCCAGGCTCGACGTGCCGGGTCTTGACGCTCTTTTGCCCCTGACGCCGCGGAAGGTAATAGTAAGCGGCAAGTGCGGTGCCCCGACGAAACGTCACTTCCAAGTAAGGCTCCTTCATCCTACATATTACGCAGATCAAGCTCGGTAAACCGTCGGTCCTCCATACTTTTTAGGAGGTGTGGACTCAGTTCGAGTTCCCATTGCCACCACACTGGCCATCGCTGGATAGTCAGAGCTCGCCCTCCTTCAGGGGCCGTGCACACGAAATAGGACTTGCCAACATCACGACCAGATAGGTTGCGGCGGCAAAACAGGAGGCCGGTCCAACACTAAACAGACCGGCAGCGGCCAACCCCGAAACCCTTGTCAACTTCACCAAGCCCGACTCACATACCGGGGAGATACGGGCTTATGGCTTTCCCCGGGAGATGATGACCTCGTTGAGGACCACGTCCTTCAGTGGGCGGTCGCCCGGGCCGTGCGGGACGTTTCCGATGGCCACGACCACCTCCTGGCCCTGCACGACCTCGCCGAAGACGGAGTGGCGGTTGTCGAGGTGCGGGGTGGGAACGTGGGTGATGAAGAACTGGCTCCCGTTGGTGTTAGGGCCGGCGTTGGCCATGGACAGGATGCCGGCCTTGTTGTGCCGCAAGTCCGGGTGGAACTCGTCTGCGAACTTGTTGCCCGGCCCGCCCGTTCCGCGCCCGAGGGGATCCCCACCCTGGATCATGAAGTTGGGGATGACCCGATGGAAGATTGTCCCACTGTAGAGCGGCCGCTTAACCTTTGCGCCGGTCTTGGGATCGGTCCATTCCTTCGTTCCCGTGGCCAGCCCGACGAAGTTCTCCACCGTCTTGGGCGCCCTGTCATCGAACAGCCGGACCACGATGTCACCCATGCTCGTCTTGAACGTCGCATGCAACGGTCCGTCCACTTTCTTCTCCTTTTCTCCGGCGGCGGCCCAAGCGGATATCCACACAAGGAGCCCACACAACAGCACGACGCGTCCGGCGTGGCGTACGCCCACGGTTTGCCCTCCTTGGATTCCTTCCTCCTCAGGCGTGTTCCACAATCTACGAGGCGGTCCAGCCGCCGTCTATGGCAATCGTCGCTCCCGTGATGTAGCGGGAAGCGTCCGACGCCAGGAAAACCAGCGCCCCGCCGATCTCCTCCGGCTGCCCGATCCGCCCCAGGGCGATGCGCTGCAGAATCCGCTTGGTCCGCTCCGCATCCGCCTCCAGGTATCCCTTGACCAGCGGCGTCATCATGTAGCCCGGGGCGATGGCGTTGACGGTGATCCCGAACGGCGCCAGCTCCAGCGCCAGCCCCTTGGTGAACTGGGAGACGGCGCCCTTGCTGGAGGCGTACACCACCTTGTCCCGCTCCGCCGACACCGCCGACATGGAGGACATGTTGATGATGCGCCCGCTCTTCTGCGCGATCATCTGGCGGGCCACCGCGCGGGCCACCAGGAAGATCCCCTTCACGTTGGTGTCAATGATGGTGTGCCAGTCCTCGTCGGTCACCTCGACCACCGGCTTCCGCACGTTGGTCCCCGCATTGTTGAAGAGGATGTCGATGCGGCCGAACGCCTCCACCGTCGTTCGCACGGCCGCCTCGATCTCCTCGGTCTTCCGAATGTCCGCGACGGCTATCAGCGCCTTCCGCCCCAGGCGCTCCACCATGGATGCCGTCTCCTCGAGCTGGCTCCGCGTCCGGCTCACCAGTGCCACGTGGGCGCCGGCCCGGGCCAGGGCCAGGGCCCCGGCCCGCCCCAGGCCGCGGCCCGCCCCGGTCACGAAAGCGATTTTGTCAGTCAGGCTGAATTCAGGCAGGCTCATGATGACGGCTCCTCTCGCCAGTAAAGTTGGGGATCAAGCAACCGATCGCAGGTGGCCTATTCTCAGCGGTCCGGTCCCTACCGTCAAGCGATTTGAGGGCAGGACTTCCTGGAACTCCCCCACCGGAACCGGACAATCCGCCGGCGGGAATTGACACGCGCGTGGCAGGGGGATAGATTGCGCTGAATTCGGTCAATCGCATCTATCCTGAATGGAGGAGACCCGATGGCGAAATACTACGAGGACTTCCAGGTCGGCCAAGAGTGGACGTCACCGGGGCGGACGATCACCGAGGCGGACGTCACCGCCTTCGCCATGCTGTCCGGCGACTGGGACGAGATCCACACCAACGAGGAATTCTCGAAGCAGGAATCGGCCTACAAGACCCGGATCGCCCACGGCATGCTGGGCCTCAGCCTCGTCGAGGGCCTCAAGAAGCGCATTCCGGCCTTCGCCGATGCCCGCTACATCGCCTCGCTGGAGTGGAACTGGAAATTCACCGGGCCCATCCTGATCGGGGACACGGTGCACGTGAAGTTCAGCATCACCAAGATGCGCGAGAGCAAGTCCAGGTCCGATCGGGGCATCATCTGGGAGGGTGGCCAGATGATCAACCAGCGGGGCGAGGTCGTCCAGGAGGGCGAGCACTCCCTCATGATCTGGCGGCGACCGCGGTAGAAACAATCGGCGGGAATATGCGTGACACCGCGTGGACCCGACAGCGGATGCACCAACCGGCGGAAGGAGCGACTCACCCGCAGCCCAGAATCGGTACCTTGAAGATCACCTCGAGTTTCGACGATTTTCAAGGTACTTTGTCTACACGTCCTTGCTGAGTGTTCAATCGGCCTTCGCATACGAGGGCACCCATTTCTCCTGGGCGCGCCCGGGTCCTGGCGTCCGAGGATCTCTCGCGAAGTTCATACCCCGATCCACGGGGCCGCCGCAACAGGCTTGACCTCCGGTGGGCTTCCGGTTACCTTACTCCGTAAGATATTCAGCCAAGGAGCCTCGAACATGCGCACCACAGGGACCCTGACGGTTTCCCTCCCTCCCAAACTTCTGCGCGAAGCCGAGCGGGCGGCCCGCGAGGAGCACCGCACCAAGAGCGAACTGGTGCGGGAGGCGCTGCGCTTCTACATTGAGGAGCGCCGATGGCGGAAACTGCAGCGAGAGGTATCCGTCCGCGCCCAGGCGCGGGGAATCAGGTCGGAAGAGGACGTCGACCGCCTCGTGCACTCCATGCGGAAGTAGCCCCCGCCGATGCGTGTCGTCCTCGACACCAACGTGCTCATCTCCGCTCTGGCGTTCCCCGGCACAGCCTCGCCCGGATGCCTAACCAATCCATCGGTGAAACGAGCGACCCCTCCGCGGCCAAAGAGAGGTACCTTGAAAATCGTACAGAATTCCGAAGATTTTCAAGGCACTTTTCCGCCATGAATCCGACACGCTTCCTGCGAGGCGCCCGGATCTTTTTCCTGCAGTCCGGCCCCGCCGCCCTGTTGCCCGACCGCATCACCTCGAGACGGAGTTCTCCAATTGAGACTCCGAAGACTCCCGAACGGCCCCCATGGCGGGCGCAGCCACCACCTGCCCAAGATCTGCGATCAGGTTGTCTCATGACCACCCTGCCTCTTCTGCCGACGCCATCTTCCGAGCGAGGTTCCCTATCCTCCTGTACCGCCTATCCCGTTATCCATCACCCGTGCACTTCTGTGTCTTCAACACCACTATGCATCCAAGGCCCCCCCGTGTTACCGAGACGGGGGCCCTTTTTGTAGTTGACTCTCGACACGCCGGTGATACGCTCACGCCTGAGTCGCCCGGTCTCTATTTCACGTCTCCGGGAGCGCCGCTCTGCCAAGTACCCTACCGCGATGAATACGCCGCCTGGCCTTTGGCTCAGGTCATGACCATGTCTGCAGGTGTATGCTTGACCAGCCTCAGTCAGAATCATCCACCGATGTTCTCGGGGGAGGGCGTACCGGCCCGATCGTGCAAGGCGACGTAGACTGCTACGTCCTCCATTACTCGCAGGGAGCCGCAGATGCCACTGGAAAAATCCCCGGCTCTGGAATCTCAGGACCTGGAAGTCAGTCTCGATCCAAATCGGATACGAGGGCGGCGACGCGTCGCCGTGCTGAGAGGGTGGAAGAACCGTCACGAGCCATTCCCTGCGGTCGTCCATAACGTCCAGCTCGCTGGCAGCTCCCCAGCTTTTCTGCTGATGTACAGAGGTGACAGGCGCCCCCCAAGTCGTGACGTGTTTCTCTTCGGCATCAAGTCAAGGCCCGCCCTCTATGAGGGTGACCTTACACGGCTGGAATACGAGGTCGCGAGAGTTGCCGACGATGTCGTTCGATTCACGCACCTGCTGGATGCGTTCCTTCGCAGCCCGATGGCCAAGAGGGCCAAAGTCGTTCCGACTCGCGACCGGATCTTAAGCGACTATTGCACAAGTGACAGAGCCCGGCGGATCAGGCTCGCCCAACTTCTTGGCCTTGCGATCCAGTACCAGAACTCCCAGCGGGACCTACGCACTTGGCGCGACCTCGTATTTCTCGTATCCTGCTCCCGGCGGGACGATGTTGCTTTGCGCTATGCCGTGGCTCACAGATCCAGCGAGGGATTCCCCGATTCGGCGTACATATATGAGTACGCTCCCCCCGCCACAGATTCGCTGCACGAGCCGGCCGTCGAGGTTCTGAAGGACTTCGAGGCACTCGGGTTTGACAGCGTCTTTCCAGATCGCGACAACGAGATTTTCGTGAAGATGGCCATGTTGCCGCACTACATCCTTGGATACGCGGAACTTCGGCGAGTCTCGGCAGATGGCGTCCGTGGCGTCTACGGCGTCAACTATCATCCAAACCCACCATACGCCTCGGGCCAGGCGACGCTGGAAAGTCCGCCGAATCTGACCGACCGTCAGAAGGCTCTGATTCGCCAAACCAAGGGCCGAGTAGCATGGTTGTATTGGAATCGGCAGAGCGCCGACTGGCAGATTGACCGGAACATGTAACCCGGCGTTTCTCGATCGGCTGTCTAAGCGGTTGGGGCTGGCAAAGGGAAAGATCGCCCGGAAGACATTATTTGTTTCTAGAACCGATCAACTATCTAGCCCGTGCATTTATCACGAGGTCTTGTCCTCCCGAAAGGAGGCAGTCATGAGTTGTTTTTTGAAGAGAACACTGACAATAACTGCGCCACTCTGTGCCATTACGTTGGTTTCCCTTGAGGGGCCGGTCGCGACGATCCTGAGGCTCGGCCCCCAGATGGCTTGGGCGCAAACGAACGAGGATATGAAAAAATGTGCTGATCCCAGCACGAGTCCCGACCTGATGGTGCACTACTGCGTGATTGCCGACCTGGCGCGTGAGCGCACACAGGGGGACAAAGTCCGCAATCTCCTCGTAGATCTAGGCGGTACGCTGTGTTTCTCCTGGGTGCATCTCGTGGAGTTGTACGGGCTGGGTCACGGCCCGACATACGACGCGATCACCGGCTATCTTGCCACCTTCGGCTCGTCCTTCGCCCTCATCGAGGCCATTCCAGAGGTCGTTATCCAGCGCGAGAGCGAATGGCGTCCTGGCCTGGCGAGTCCGCTAGTTGACATTGACTTAACGAAGCAGCTGATCGCCCAGTGGGACGCCCGGCGACCCATCGATTTGTCCGTACTTGCCGACCTCTTAGCGCGTGCTTCTGAGCTGCAATCTCAGCTTCAACAGATGCAACAGACGTGGCGTGCAAAGGTCAAGGGCGGTGTCGACAACTTACGAGTGAAATATCGAACCGACGAAACAGCAAGGAACAAGGCTGACGCCATTGCATCGGGCCAACTCATCGGCAGTCGGACATCTCAAATCTACGAGAGAGCCGTCAACGAGTGTATTCGAACCCACGAGGTGTTCAACGAGAGCGACAGCTTTGATTTCTTTCACGCTGTGGTGAGCAGCGCCTGGGCAGACATCGTCGTCCTGGACAAGAAATGGGCTCGACGTCTTCGCAAGTTGTCCCTTCCGCCCGGCACCGCCACAATCCTTGACACCACTGAAGGTGACGGCCTGGTTTCGTGGCTTGAGAAGGTAAAGGCTTATCCCGCGCTTGGACCCGCTGCCGGCCATCGAGGCGTAGAGGAGTAATGGTAAGTTCGCTGGCGGCCACCGCTGGTCAGCCGCAAGGCCTTGAGCCTACAGACACGCGAAAGCCTCTCTTCCCAGCGCCCAGTTTCACCCTGACCGGGGAGTCGAACGGGTCTCGAACTGCTCCACGGCAGGATCACGGGGCTTTGCGGGCTCGATCCGCGGCCGTCCTACACTCACCCGACCCCAGGTCCCTCTAATCCCTACCGCAGCCGGAAGATCCACGGATCGGCAGAGGGTCCCCCGGACGGTCCCCCGGGTTGCGCTCTCTTGTAATCGGGGACCAGGCCACGTTCATCACGTTGTGCTCTCCTGCTGATGCCATGCCTCGCCACCACGCCTCGATGCCCCGGGAGCCCTCCGCCACGTGATGGTGCGGGGTCTGGAGCACCGTTCCCTCCTCCGGGATGACACGGACCGGGCCGACTTCGTCGCCCGCCTGGCCGCCGTGGCGGTAATGGCGGGATAGGTCTCCCTGGGGAACAAGTTTCCGTGCCGGGTGCGGCCCAGCGGACGCCCCGCTGGCTGCCCAGAGCAACGAGGTGTTTCCTCACGCCTCCATCCATGGTAGCATTGACGAGAGGAGGAATAGAACAGTGCGAAAGATCTCTAAGGTGATGGCATTGCAGGGATATCGCCTTGAGCTGGAATTTGACGACGGGGTGTCTGGAACCGTGGACCTCTCTGACTTGGTCGGCAAAGGCGTTTTCGCCCTGTGGTGCGATCGTCGTGCCTTCGAGCAAGTTCGGGTTGGATCATCCGGCGAACTCGTCTGGGGCGACCAGATTGATCTATGCCCGGACGCCCTCTACCTCAAGGTAACGGGCAAGACGCCGGAAGACGTCTTTCCCGCCCTGCGGCACGAGCCCGCTCGTGCCTGAGATCAGCCGGTTCTTCGGCATCGTCATCAAGATGTTCTTCGACGATCACAATCCGCCGCACTTCCTGCGGAATACGGCAGCGACCTTGCGCTGCTTGATATCCGCAACCTCTCCGTCTTCTCCGGCCGGTTGCCGCCTCGCGTGATAGGACTCGTGATTGAATGGGCGACCCTCCATCAGCAGGAACTCCTCGCTAACTGGGATAGGGCGCGGGCACAGCAGGAACTGCACAGGATCGCGCCTCTGGAATAGGAGCGGCCAACAAGCGCATGCAGTGGGCGCAGCTTGGCCGCGCCCCTGAGCGCCGGCGTTAACCCTTCAGGCAAGCGAAGTCTCTCTTCCCAGGGCTCAGATTCGCCCTGCTTGGGGAGCCGAACGGGGCTCGAACTGCTCTGTGGTCCTGCAAAATCAATTTCTAATCTGCAAGGCTATGGCAGCGAGACTATCTGGATCCGCTGGTTTGGGAACTACCCGTGAAGCCGTGGGAGGGAAGAGACAGCCGCTCAGTCCCCCATCGCCGGAACCGGACGCGCGACCGGCGACACCGGGGCGGGCCGGACGGGCCGCTCGCGGATGGCCAGGACCATCCCGGCGGCCAGGACACCCAAGATGCCGGCCGAGAGGAAGGCCCAGTCATACGTGCCCGTGAGATCGTAGGCCAGCCCTCCGATGTAAGAGGCGAGGGCGGCGCCGATCTGGTGGCTGAAGAAGATCCAGCCGAAGAGCATGCCGACCGACCGCCGCCCGAAGAGATCGGCGGTCAGCGTGGAGGTGGGCGGGACCGTGGAGATGTAGTTCAGGCCGAACACGATGGCGAACAGATTCAGCTCGGTGACGTCCTTGACCCCCAGCAGGAAGAAGAGCGAGAGCCCCCGGAGGAAATAGTAGATCGCCAGCGGCACGCGCTTCCCGTAGCGGTCGCAGATGTACCCCGAGGCCGTCGTGCCGATGACGTTCATGGCGCCCATCAGGCCCATGGCACTCGAGGCCACCATCTTCGGAAATCCATGGTCAACCGCGTGCGGGATCAGGTGCACGCCGATGAGCCCGGTGCTGGTGTAGCCGCAGATGAAGAAGGATCCCGCCAGCAGCCAGAATCCAGGGTGGCGGGCCGCCTGTCCCAGGGAGGTTTCCCGCAGCGATTCCGCCGGCGCGCTGACCCCCGTCTGGAGCGGGACCGCGCCGTAGGGCCGGAGTCCCATCTCCGCCGGGTCATTCCGGAAGAAGAGGACGGTGACCGGGAGCACCAGCACAATAAGGATGAGCGCCATCCCGACAAAGCTCCAGCGCCAGCCATACGACAACTCGAGGTGGGCGGCCAGCGGCAGGATCAGGAGTTGCCCCGCGGACACGCCGGCGCCCGCCAGGCCCATGATGAGGGCCCGGCGCTCTGCGAACCAGCGAGAGGTCATGGCGGCGGCCGTGACCATGGCGGCCCCGCCGGCGCCGATGGAGGTGATCAGGCCGTAGTAGAGGTGAAACTGCCAGAGCCGCGAGATGGTGCTGGACAGGAGCGCCCCGACTCCGGCCAGAAATACGCTCACCAGGAGGACCGCCTTCGGCCCGTAGCGATCCGCCAATCGCCCCGCCAGGGGACCCAGCGCCCCGTAGATCAGCATGCTCAGGACCGCCGTCACGGAGATGGCCGCCCGGTCCCAGCCGAACTCGTGCTGGAGAGGCTGGACGAACACGCCGAAGGATGATCGCACGCCCGCCACCGCCAGGAGAGCCAGGCAGGTCACGGCCGTGACGACCCAGGCGTAATGGATCCGCCCCGGCTGTATTTCGTGCTGCGCGTCCGTCACGTTGCTCCCCATTGCTCCCAGAGAACTGCACTCAAAACAATGCAACCGCAAATGAACGCAAATAAACGCAGATAGCCTTATCCAAGAAAAGTCCCGCTTTCATATCCTGCCAACGCCGCGCCGTCAATGCATTTTGATTTCGGTGCCGTGCTGCTTGACACGGCCTCACGCCCCTGATAGCGTCCCCCGTGCCCGCGCGTTGGCCCTGGGGACCCCGCACCCCTGGCGGAACCTCCTTCCCCCGGGGCCAGAGCCGTTCGTGGTGTTTTCGTCCGCCCAGGGTTGCCACCCAGGTTTTCAACTTCCTATCCGCCATCCAGTTATCCGAGCAGTACGCCCCCTGAGGGGGGACCTGGCCGAGGTCCGGTGGGCGCAGGGACGGAAGTGCAGCCTGAAATTGTTGCGCCTTCGGCTGGAAGTGAAGGAGCCATTCGAGTAGTTCGGTAGCATGCTTCAGGGTCCCAAAGGCGGCTTCCGGCCGACGAGGTGAAGGGCCAAGGTTGTGTGAAATCCGAAAATCAGATATGATGTCCCCGGGCTCAAGAGGTGAAAGCCATGGGAAAGACCATCTCGGCTACTGAGGCCGCCAGGCACTTCTCGGATTTGCTCAACAGGGTGGGCTTCCGCGGCGAGCACTACACGATCGCAAGAGGGGGCAAGGCGATCGCCCACCTCACGCCCGTGACCTCCCCGGTCACGCGAAGGCTTGGTGAGCTTCCTGACTTGCTCAAGAAGCTGCCCTCTCTCGGCAAAGATGCGGTGCCCTTTGCGCGTGAGGTGTTCCGAGGAATCCGCAAGGCGCCTGGACTGCCGAAGAAAGCGCCATGGGCGTAATCCTCGACACGAGCGTGCTCATCGAGTGGGAGCGGAAGGCCGCGTCCCTTGAAGCGTATGCGGCGGGCCACCCTGATGAGCCGGCAGGACTCAGCGTCATCACCGCCGCCGAGCTGCTGCATGGGGTCCATCGAGCGGACACCGCGGTTCGGCGCTTGAAGCGTTCTGCCTACGTGGAACAGGTCCTCTCGTCTTTCCCTCTGTACCACTTTGATCTCGGCGTGGGTCGCCTCTACGCAGAGCTATGGGCGACGCTGGAGCGCAGAGGCATCAAAGTTTCCGCCCACGACCTTATCATTGGTGCCACGGCCGTCTCCAGAGGCGACACGGTCCTCACGCTCACCCGACGCGACTTCGGCAAGATTCCAGGGTTGTCGGTCGAACTCCTATAGGACGCTGACCCAGACTCACTATCTGTTAGACAACCCGATTGCTGCCAGATCCCCCGAATCGCCCACCATGCTACTCTGGCTCCGCAAAGGTGAGCCTGCCATGGCGGAAGGCCCAGCGGCGGCGGCAACGCGCTTTTGCTAGCGTGCCCTGTACCCGCACGTTGGCCCTGGGCAACTCCGCAATCGCTGCGGGAACCGTCCTCTGGCGGGCCCCACGGACGTCCGTGGGGTTTTCGTCCCCCCCGGCTCGCCGTTCAGGCTTCCAACTTTCTGTTGCCTTCCTTTTCGCCATATTCGCTGCATCCCCACAGCTTGACTCACTGACCTCATACCCCTGCGGGAGCCTTCGGCCGCCTTGTCAAGTGACAGGGATTCTGTTACAAGAAACGCAGGGGACAACGCCATGCCTGCTATGAGGGATCTCGCTACCCGTGCCGAGGAACTCCGCTCGCTCCTGCACCACCACGACTACCGCTACCACATCCTGAACCGGCCGGAGATCTCCGACGCCGAATACGATCGCCTGTTCAACGAACTCCGGGAGCTTGAGGCGGCGCACCCGGACCTGATCATGCCCGATTCCCCCACCCAGCGCGTCGGCGTCGCCGTGGCGGAAGACTTCGCCTCGGCTCAGCACAGGGTCCCGATGCTGAGCCTGGACAACGCCTACACCGCCGACGAGATCCGGGAATTCGAGGCCCGTCTCCAGCGCGCGCTCCCGGGCGAGACCTTCACTTATGTATGCGAGCCCAAGGTGGATGGCCTGGGTGTCGCCCTCCTCTATGAAAAGGGGCGTCTCGTCCGGGGAGCCACGCGGGGCGATGGCCGCCTGGGCGAGGACATCACCCAGAACCTCAAGACGGTGCGGACGATCCCCCTGCGCCTGCGCGGACCCCTCGCGGGCCTCGACGTCCTGGAGGTCCGGGGCGAGGTCTTCATGGGCCACGAGGCCTTCGAGGATCTGAACCACACGCTCGAGGCGGAGGGAGAGGAACCCTTCGCCAATCCCCGCAACGCCGCGGCGGGATCCCTGCGCCAGAAGGACTCCGGCATCACGGCGAAGCGGCCGTTGGACATCTTCGTCTACGCCGTGAGCGATGCCCAGCCGAACCCCTTCGCCACGCACTGGGACGCCATGCAGGCGCTGGGCGAGGCCGGCTTCAAGAGCAACCCCCGCTCGCGGCGCTGCGCCGACATCCAGGCAGCAATTGCCGTCTGCGCCGAGCTGGAGCGGGACCGGGCGAACCTCGGCTACGATGCCGATGGGGTGGTGATCAAGGTGGATTCCCTCGACCAGCAGCGGCGCCTGGGGTCCACCACGCACCATCCACGCTGGGCCGTGGCCTACAAGTTCCCCGCCCAGCAGGCGACCACGGTCGTGCGGAAGATCGAGATCAACGTGGGCCGAACCGGGGCCCTCACCCCCACAGCCTTGCTCGACCCGGTGGAGATCGCCGGCGCCACCATCAGCCGCGCTACGCTGCATAACGCCGACGAGATCGAGCGGCTGGACGTCCGGGAGGGGGACACGGTGGTCGTCGAACGCGCAGGCGATGTGATCCCGCACATCCTCCGCGTCGTGACGGAGAATCGCCCACCGGAGGCCAATTCGTTCACCTTCCCCACCACCTGCCCGGTGTGCGGCGCCAGCGCGTTCCGTCCCGAGGGCGAGGTGGTCTCCCGCTGCGCCAACTCCACCTGTCCCGCCAGGCTCAAAGAGGGGCTCCTCCACTACGGCAGCCGCCGGGCCATGGACATCGAGCACCTGGGCGAGGCCGTGGTCGAACAGTTGGTGGACCGGGGGCTGGTGCAAACCTTCGCCGACCTGTACGGGCTCAGCGTCGCCCAGCTCGCAGAACTCGAACGCCTGGCGGAGAAATCGGCAACGAATCTGCACACGGCCATCCAGGCGAGCAAGGGCCGGGGACTCGCCCCCCTGCTCTTCGCCCTGGGCATCCGTTACGTGGGCGAGAACGTGGCCCGAATCCTGGCGACGGAGTTCGGCAGCATGGAGAACCTGTCCCACGCCACCGAGGAGCAGTTGGCTGCCGTCCATGGGATCGGTCCGCGCATCGCGGCCAGCGTGGCCCTGTTTTTCCAGCAGCCCGAGAACCGTCGCCTCATCGCCGCCTTGCGGGAGGCGGGGGTGAAGATGGAGGAGGCAACCTCCGCCGGCCCGAGGCCCCTCCTGGGTAAGATCTTCGTCCTGACCGGGGGGCTCACACAGATGACCCGCGACGAGGCCAAGGCCGCCATCCAGCGGCTGGGCGGCCGCGTGACCTCATCCGTCAGCAAGAAGACGGACTACGTGATCATCGGCAAGGATCCTGGCTCCAAGGTCGAGGAGGCCAGGCGTCTGGGGGTTACGACCCTCGACGAAACTGCCTTTCGGGCGCTCTTGAATCAACCCTAAGGTTCCTATTAGGCAACCTGGCGATCGGGCAATCTGGCAATCAGGCACTCGGGCAATCTGGGCTTCCAAGTTGCCGGATTGCCAAGTCGCCTGATCGCCAAGTCCTTGATGTGGCGATTGACTTTCCTAAGGCTTTCCGCCATGCTACCGCCGCAATCGGGGTTGTGCCTCGGCTGTCCCACCGGATTCTGAAGGAGTGCATGTCCCGTATGGCGCGCGCACCCTCCCACCTGTTGCGCTATCAGGCGGCTCGCCTGTTCCAGAGACGTACCGGGGGATGGCTGGCCACGCTCCTCCTGGCCGGGCTCCTTCGGGCCGGAGACGCCCGGGCGGTTGATGCCCTGATCCTCGGCCGGGACGTCCTGATCCGGCAGATGCCCCAGGTCTCCGCCAAGGTCATCAAGACGACCCGCCCCGGGGAGACCTACGAGGTCATCGGCCGCAAGCCCGGCAAGGGGCAGCCCCTGTACATCTTCGACGAGCGGGGCGATCTCTGGATGAAGGTGCGGGTGAGCGACGAGATGTACGGCTTCATCCGCACCGATCTCGTGTCCGTGGCGCGCGAGGAGTTCCGCTCCCCCCGCGGGAACCCGCTCCTGATCGTCAACCTGCGCCCCACGGCCGACGGGGCGGTCGCTCGGGAACTCTGGCTGGTCCAGAACGACTGGCAGCAGACCCGGCGGCTGGGACCCATCGAGGGGAAACCCATCTGGGCCAGTCACGGCGAGTGGTTCATGTGCCAGGTGGATTCCGAGCGCCCGGTCAAGGACCCCACCGTGGAGCGGACGATCGAGCGGATCGAGAAGTTCCCCGCGGACGGCCGGACCCGCACCCTCCTGGCGATCGGCTCCTACCCGGTGCTGCACGAGGCGCGGGGCGAGGTGTACTTCTACCGCGACATCGACGAGCACGGCGAGGCGGTTCCGCCTGGCCTGTTCGCCGTGAACGTGGATGGGACCAACCTGCACTCCGTCTTCCTCCTGCCTGAACGGTACCGGTTCTGGAAGGAAGACGGCGATTTCTTCGTCCAAGTGCCGCCGCCTGTCCTGCACGCCGCCGCCAACCGCATTTCCCTGCGGGCCTTCGACCGCGCCGGGGCCAGGATCCGATTCACGGTGACCCTGGACGGCCAACTCGTCGAGCAACGCCCCGACTGATTGGTCTCTTGAACAGCCGAACCACCGGGACCCACGGCACCGCGGTGGGTACTCACCGCCGTGGCGTGGGTGCCCCGAACTGTCGAACGCCTTTCCCCTGAATCCCCCTTCTTGCCTTGTCCGGGACGCCTGGGTATACTACCTTCGCACGGTCCTCACACGGCCCCATGGCTCCGGGAGGATGGCGGATCAACGGGTCCGGAGGCTGTCGTGGGATGGGGTGGCGTCATGAAGGATCCGACGTGGCTCGAAGAGGCCGAGGCGCATTTCCGCATGGGCTACGAGGCCCAAATGCAGGGCCACCTCGAGAAGGCCATCCTGCACTACCGGCGGTCCATCGAGCTGTGCCCGACAGCCGAAGCCCACACCTTCCTCGGGTGGGCCTATAGCAACCAGGGCCGGTACGACGAGGCCATCCGCGAGTGCGAGATCGCCATCCAGGTGGATCGGGACTTCGGAAACCCGTACAACGACATCGGCGCCTACCTGATCGAGCTGGGGCGCCACGAAGAGGCCATCCCCTGGTTGCGGAAGGCCATGGAGGCCAAGCGGTACGAGCCCCGGCACTATCCTTACATCAACCTGGCCCGGGTCTATGTCAAGCAGGGCAAGCTCCAGGAGGCGGTTGCAGAGTTGAAGCGGGCCCTCGACATCGAACCCACCTACGTGGCGGCCCGCAAGGAACTCCACCGCTTGCTGGGGGTGTTGAACTGATGCGCTTCTCATGCACCCGGCGACTGGGTACCCGCCACCGGGTGCCTGGGCGCCGGGGTCCCGGCGACGCTGCCAGATGACGGCCAGACGGGCATCCGGCCTGCTTTCGCTGGTTGTCTCCCTGGCAACCATTCTCATGATTTCTCCCTCCACTCCCACCTCCCCCGCGTGGGCGGCCTCCACCGCCGGAAACCTGCCGGCCGAGATCGCGGCCCACTTCACGCCGGAGGACGTCGCCCGCGGGGGGGCCTACATGGGCGGGCGCTACCGGCTCTTCGCCGCCGGGATCGCCCTCCGTCTGGCAATCCTCCTGGTCCTCATCGGGACGCCCGCATCGGCCACCCTCCGGAACCTGGCGGTGCGCCTGGCGCCGGCCCGGCCCGCCGTGGCCGTGGCCATCTACGTGGCCCTGCTCGTCCTGATCTTCGAGCTCCTCGCGCTTCCCCTCGGGTACTACGCCGGATTCGTCCGCGAGCATGCCTTCGGCCTTTCCACCCAGACGCGGACTGCCTGGCTCGTGGACCGGGTCAAGGGCCTCGTCCTCTCCCTCGCCCTGGCCGTGCCCCTGGGTTCCCTCTTGGCCCTCCTGTGGCGCCGGTACCCGGGGCGCTGGGTCCTGCCCGCGTGGGGCCTGGGCGCCTTCGCCATGGTCGTGCTCGTCACCCTTGCGCCCATCATCATTGATCCGCTGTTCAACACCATCCGCCCCCTTCGCGATCCCGACCTGCGACAGCGCGTGATCGCCCTGGCGGGGCGGGCGGGGGTCCCGGTGGACCAGGTGTACGAGATCGACGCCAGCCGCCGCACCCGGAAGGGCAACGCCTACTTTACGGGACTGGGGCGCACGAAGCGGATCGTCCTGTACGATACCCTCCTCGCGGGGAGCAGTCCCGACGAGGTGGAACTGGTGGTGGCGCACGAGATCGGCCACTGGAAGCGGGTCCACATCTGGAAGGGGATCGGCCTGAGCCTGCTCGGCATGGGGCTCGCCCTCTGGTGCGCTGCCCGCACCTTGGACTGGGCGGTCCGGAGGGGTGGCTTCCACCTGGCGGGGCCGGCGGACGTGGCCGCCCTGCCCCTGTTCCTGCTCGTGCTCTTCGTGCTGAACCTGGTGAGCCTGCCCATCCAGAATGGGATCTCACGTCACTTCGAGCGGGAGGCGGACCGCACGTCGCTGGAACTCACGGGAAACGCCACGGCCTTCATCCGTTCCGAGGTCCAGCTCGCCCGATCCAATCTGGCCGACCTCACGCCGCCCCCGGTGGTGGTTTGGCTGCTCTACACGCACCCCCCGGTGGCGGAGCGGATCCGCCAAGCCGGGGCGTTTGCCGCCGGGGCGCGGGCCCGTCCCTGACCGCTCACAGGAGAGACCCCCATGATCCGAGCCAGCATCATCGTGCACGGCGGCGCCGGGAAATACTCCGAGGATCTCCGGATCCCCCGGGAGCAGGGCGTGAAGCTGGCCGCCCTCGAGGCTTGGCGAATCCTGGCGAACGGCGGGTCCGCGGTGGACGCCGTGGAAACCGCGGTGGCGGTTCTGGAAGACGACCCGGTCTTCAACGCGGGACGGGGCGCCGTGCTGAACGCCGACTGCCAGGTGGAGCTGGATGCCTCCATCATGGACGGCCGCACGCTGCGGGCCGGGGCCGTGGGGGCGGTCAAGAACCTGCGCAATCCCGTGCGCCTGGCCCGGCGGATCATGGAGCAGGGGCGCCACCTCCTGCTGGTCGGGCCAGGCGCGGAACGCTTCGCCGCCGCGGTCGGAATTCCAACCTGTTCCTCGGAGGAATTGATCACAGAGCGGCAGTTGCAGCGCTGGTGGCAGGAGCGCCGGGCCGACCTGGAGGCCATGGGGACGGTGGGGGCCGCGGCCCTGGACCAGCAGGGCCACGTCGCCGCCGCGACATCCACTGGGGGCATGGCACAGAAGCATCCGGGCCGTGTCGGCGACAGCGCCCTCATCGGATGCGGGACGTATGCCGAGGACGGGCGCGGCGCCGTGTCCTGCACGGGCCACGGCGAGCCCATCATCCGCGTGACACTGGCCCGCGCAACCGTGGACCGCCTGGCATCCGGCGCGGACCCCATGCGGGCGGCGCAGGAGGCGATCGCCGATCTCGCCCGCAAGGCGAAGGGAGAGGGCGGCCTCATCTTGGTGGATGCCCAGGGTCGCATCGGCTACGCCCGCAACACGCCGGCCATGACGGCCGCCACGGTGGAGGCCGCCACCGGAATTCCCCGCCTTCTTCCGTGAGGCGCGGCTGCGTCGCGCTGTTCATCCCATGCAAATCCTCCTCATCAGCAGCAATCGTCACGATCGATTCGTCGGGAGCGTCCGCATCCGGCCGATTCCCCTGGGTCTGGCCATCCTGATGGGCGCCCTGCGGGAAAGCCGCCACGAGGTCCGCTTGGTGGACCTCATGTTCACCCTGGCGCCGCGCCAGGCCATCCGCCGGGCCATCGCGGAATCCTCGCCCGATCTCATCGGGATCTCGGTACGCAACCTGGACGCCATCGGAAGGCGGCGGGTACCCCGCCCCGTGGGCGGGGTGCACAGCTTCCTGCCGGACATCCGAACCTGGATCCGCACCTGTCGCCAATACAGTCAAGCCCCCATCGTCCTGGGAGGACCGGCCGTCAGCCTCCTGCCGCGCGATGCGTTCGAGGCCCTGGAGCCGGATTTCCTCCTGGCGGGGGATGCCAGCCGGACGCTTCCCGAACTGGCAGAGCGAGTGGACCGGGAAGCGCCCTGGGAGGATCTCCCCGGCCTGGTGTTCCGCGAGGGAGGCGAGATCCGGGTGAACCCGCCGGGCCCCTGGGATGCCCCGCAGGTCTCGCCGTGCTACGAGGCGTTCGACCTCTCCCGGTACGAGGCGGCGGGATACAGCATCGCCGTTCTGACAAAGATGTGGCCGTACATCCGCGCGCACGGTTCGACCCCCCAGACCGGAGGTCCGGTTCCCAGGATCGACGGTCCCATCCCGATGTCGGCGATGCCGGGGCCGGTCCCGCGCCCCATCTCTGCGCTGCTCGACGATCTCCGGGAGTTGCGAGCGCGGTTTGGAATTCGAAAGGTGTTCCTTGCCGATTCGGGTTTCAACGTCCCAATGCGGGACGCCAATGCCCTGTGCCGGGCCCTGTGCGATGCGGGGCTGGGCTTCGAGTGGGCCACGGGCCTGCAGCCGGGCCACATGGACGGGGAACTGGCCGATCTGATGCGCACGGCGGGCTGCCGGGTGGCTCTGCTCGCCGGCCCCGGGCCACTCCAGGAGCCCCTCCGCGAGCTCGACCGGCACCTGGCGGAGCTGGCTGCCACCGCGGAACCGCTCCGTGCCGCCGGGGTTCCCCTAGTCCTCACCGTCTTCTTCGGCCGGCCGGGCGAGACTCGGGAGACGGTGGAGCAGACGCTTGCCCTCATCGAGCGCGTGGATCCGGGGCACGTGCAACTCTCCGCCGGGATCCGGATCCTCCCCTTCACCCTCCTGGCCGAGCAGGCCAAGGCCGAAGGCACGATCCAAAGGGACGGCGACTGCCTGTATCCTGTGATATACCTCAGCCCAGCCCTGAAGGACTGGCTCCCGCGCAGATTGCGCGCCGCGGCCCGGAGCCACCCCTCCTGGCACGTCGTCTGACGGTATAGCCTTCAGCCCCGCCTCCAAGGCCATACATCCGCCCGCGTGACGCCAGCCGCAGCGACGGAGGCAATGGGAACTTGGAAAACCCGGCTGGCGAGTCCCAGCCTCTTTCTCGTCCCTTTTTGGAGAGCTACGGAGGTGGTTTGACAGGTCCTGTCCAGAAGTGTAGAGTTCATACATAGTATGAACAATGGATTGGAGGTGGGATTTATGCGCTCGACTGCGCTCGTGACGGTTTCCCTTCCCCAAGAGCTGGCACGGCAAGCGGAGAAAGTCGCCAAAGAGGAAAGCCGAACGAAGTCGGAACTGTTGAGAGAAGCCCTGCGGCTGTATATTGACACGCGCGAGGCCCGACAAACCATCGCGAAGCGTCAACTGTTTGACCTGATTGACCGCGTCCAGGAGCGGGCCAATCGGGAGAGCCCGACGAGAATTCGGTCGCTCGTAGGCGAGGCGGTGAAAGCTGTCCGAGGCTCGGGGCAAAAGCGAAAGCTGGGCTAGGGCGTGATCGTTCCCGTCCTTGACTCCAACCTCATCGTTTCGGCAACGCTCATCCGTGGCGGGAACGAGGATCGGATCCTTCGGGCCTGGCAGGCAGGCAAATACATGCTTGTCCTATCGGACCCGATTCTCCAGGAGGTAGGGAGGATTCTTTTCTATGAGAAGATCCGATCCCGCCAGTGGATGACGGGCGATGATGTCGAAAGGCTCCTGAGGCGCCTTGCTGAATCTGCCATCATGGTTCCCGGAAAACAAGAAGTCCGCGTGTGCCGGGACCCCTGCGACGATAAATTCCTCGCCGCCGCCCTTGAAGGAAAGGCCCACTACGTCGTCAGCGGCGACCGGGACCTGACCCACATCAAGACCTACCGTGGAGTCAGAATCATTCCGCCTCGTCAATTCCTCGAAATTCTCCCGTCTGTACCCTCTAACCCGGCCTAGCCGGAACCAAACAGGACATGTCTTCAAGAAATATCGAATGTCGAATTTCGAACCCTCGCCGTTGCAGGGGCCGCTTCCCCGCCCGGTTCGTCATTCGTTATTCCTGATTCGATATTCGACATTTCGCGAGGCAATAGGAACTTGAAAAACCCGGGTGCCGAACCCGGGGAAGATCGCAGCGGAACGGGGCAACCCACGCTTCGGGAGGCCGGGAAATCCGGCGAATGGGGATGCGGCCCTCGCCCCTCAGGAGGAAGGTCCCAGGCGCTGGGAGTCTCTCAAGAGCCGTAGACCGGGTCCTGCGCCCAGAGCGAGGCCTGGCCCGCGGTGTAAGAGCAGCCGTCGGTTGTCAGCCTTCTGCGGGGGCCGGGTTTCGGACCGATCCCTGATCCTCGATCCCCGGCCCCCGCACTCAGGGAGTTTCGGGTATTGCAACTCCGGGCGACGGCCGATTAATTTTCAGCCCCCGGAATGAAGCCGGGACCTGTTACGCAGGATGACCGCTGAGGGTTGACCCGCTGAAGACTCACCCAGTGGACAAGGAGGGTGTCATGGCACTGAATCGCGGCGTGAAGATCACCTGGCTCGGGCATGCGACGTTCAAGATCGTCTCCCCCGGGGGCAAGGTGGTGGTCATTGACCCGTGGGTGAACAGCAACCCGGCCTGCCCCAATGATGCCAAGACATTCGAGCGACTGGACCTCATGCTTCTCACCCACGGCCACTTCGACCACATCGCGGACGCCATCGCCCTGGGCACCCGGTTCAAGCCGACCGTCCTCGGCATGTACGAGCTGTGCGAGTGGTTGAAGGGGAAGGGCGTCGAGAACACCATGGGGATGAACAAGGGTGGGAGCTGGACGGTGGACGACATCACCGTGACCCTCACCCATGCCTTCCACAGCTCGACCATCGTGGACGGCGACCGGGTGCTCCCCGCCGGCGAGCCCTGCGGGGTGATCGTCCGGTTCGAGAACGGCTTCACCCTGTACCATGCCGGCGACACCTGCGTCTTTGGGGACATGAAGCTGATCGCGGAGATCTACCAGCCGGAGCTGGCGATGCTGCCCATCGGCGACCTGTACACCATGTCCCCCCGGGAGGCTGCGGTGGCCTGCCGCCTGATGAAGCCCCGCTGGGTCCTCGGGATGCATTACGGGACGTTCCCGGTCCTCACTGGTCGCCCGGACCAGCTCCGCGCCCTCATCAAGGACCTGCCGGGCACCGAGGTGCTGGAGCTGAAGCCCGGCGAAACACTGATCTAAGCCGAAGAAATGTGGTTGAGCCGCCAAGACGCCAAGTGCGCCAAGATTCGCTGGCGACTGGGCAATCTGGCGCACCCAGAGGGTACCCGGCAACTTGGAACCCCTGATTGCCCAATTGCCGAACCGCCTGATTGCCTATCCATGGCGTTCTTGGCGTCATGGCGGTTAGTATTCTCGGATCAGGCTGGCGGCCGCTGGTGAACTGTGGTATGAGAGCACTTCATTGCCGACCGGAGATCGCAACGCACTCCACCGCACGGAGGATGCCATGACGCGACGCTGGATGGTGTGTGGGCTCCTGGCCGTGAGCCTGCTCCTGCCGGAGCTGGCGCAGGCGCAGGATACCCTGATGGTCTATTCGAGCGTGGACGAGGAGAACGCCAAGAAGCTCCTGGACGCCTTCAGCAAGGCTACGGGCGTGAAGGTGCGCTTCACATTCCTCTCCTCCGGCCCCGCGGTGGCCCGCATCGAGGCGGAGAAGAACAACCCCCAGGCCGACGTCTGGTACGGCGCGCCCAGCGAGAATCACGTGGTGCTGAAAGAGAAGGGCCTCTCCCAGCCCTACGTCTCGCCCAATGCCAAGGACTTGGCGGCCAAGTTCAAGGATCCCGAGGGGTACTGGACCTCCTTCTACATGAACCCCCTGGGCTTCGCCTCGAACGTCAACACCCTGAAGCAGAAAGGCGTGGAGCCGCCCACCTCCTGGGCGGACCTGCTGAAGCCGGGATTCAAGGGGCAGGTCCAGACCCCCAGCCCCCAGACATCCGGGACCGGCTACAACATGGTGGCCGCCCTGGTCCTGATCATGGGCGAGGAGAAGGCCTTCGACTACCTGAAGAAGCTGAACCCCAGCATCCAGACCTACACCCAGAGCGGGACGGCGCCGTCCAAGGCCGCAGCCATCGGGCAGGCGGGCGTCGGGATCCAGTTCACGCCCGCCTTCCTCCAGCTCATCGAGGAGGGCTACCCGCTGAAGATCACCTTCCCCAAGGAGGGGGTGGGCTTCGAGGCGCCGGCCATCTCCATCCTGAAGGGGGCGCCCCATCCCGAGCTGGCCAAGAGGCTGGTGGATTGGGCCATCTCCCTCCCCGGGCAGGCCACCCTGAGTGACGCCAAGACGTACTTCTTCCCGGTCCACCCAAAGGCCAAGGTTGCCAAGGACCTCCCCGCCTTCGAGGAGATCCCGACGACCAACTACGACGCCATCTGGGCCGGGAAGGAGAAGAAGCGCCTGGTGGATCGCTGGATCAACGAGGTCCTGCGGGCCCCGAAGTAGCCACGACCGGTGGGTACCAACGCGGTCGTCCGTTGGTGGGCCCAGTCGGTTCGCGACCTCCGCCGGCTGCGGGATGAGCCCCTCCTGGGCGTCGCCGTCGCGGCGATCTTCGCCCTGCTCCTGCTCTTCATCCTGTACCCGCTGGCGCGCGTCCTGACGGCCAGCCTGTTTCCCGACGGCACCTTCAGCCCCCGACTGTACCGCGAATTCCTGGGGAACTGGTTCATCCGGCAGGCCTTCCTGAACAGCGTCCTCATGGGGATCCTCACGGCCGCCGGGGGGACGATCATCGGGTTCCTGTTCGCCTTCACCCTGACGCGGACCGATGTCCCTGGGAAGTCTCTCCTGACCCTGGCGGCCATCCTGCCCATCATCTCGCCGCCCTTCGTCAGCGCGCTCTCCATCATCCTGCTGTTCGGCAACAACGGCCTGATCACGCGCCAGCTCCTCGGATTGCAGGAATTCGCCATCTACGGGATGCGGGGACTCCTCCTGGCCCAGGTCTTCACCTTCTTCCCCGTGGCCTACCTCACGCTGCGCGGCGTCCTGGAGTCTCTGGGCGGTACCCTGGAGGATGCGGCCATGAACCTGGGGGCGACCCGGTGGAAGGCGTTCCGCCGCGTGACGCTGCCCCTGTGCCTGCCCGGAATCGCCAGCGCCCTGCTGGTCCTGTTCATCGAATCCATCGCGGATTTCGGCAATCCCCTCATCCTGGGCGGCAGCGGCTTCCCCGTCTTGTCGGTCCAGGTCTACCTGCAGGTCACCGGGATGTACGACCTGCCGGGCGGGGCCGCCCTGGCCGTGGTGCTCCTCGTCCCCTCGGTCACCACCTTCCTGATCCAGCGGTACTGGGTCTCGCGGAAACAGTACGTCACGGTCACCGGCAAGCCAACCCGCGCCATCATCCGGGCCGTGAGCCCGGCGATGCAGTGGGCGCTCTACGCGGCCTGCGTGGCCGTGGCCCTCTTCGTCCTGCTCTTCTACGCCACCATCGTCGTCGGGGCCTTCTCGCGCGCCTGGGGCGCCGACCACCGCTTCACGTTGAGGAACTTCGGCTACGTGTTCGGCGTGGGCGGGCAGGCCATCATAGACACCCTGATCATCGCCGTGACCTCGAGCCCCCTGGCCGGCCTGCTGGGCATGGCCATCGCCTTCCTGGTGATCCGCCGGCGCTTCCCGGGGCGCCAGGCCATGGAGTTCATTTCCATCCTGAACTTCGCCGTCCCCGGGACGGTCATCGGCATCGGGTACATCCTGGCCTTCAACCAGCGGCCGCTTCTGCTCACCGGCACCGCCATCATCCTCATCGCCAACTTCCTGTTCCGCTACATTCCCGTGGGCATCCAGTCGGGGATGGTGGGCCTGCGGCAGATCGATCCCTCCATCGAGGAGGCGGCCACGAACCTGGGGGCCTCCACCCCGGTAACCTTCCGGCGCATCACGCTGCCGCTCCTGGTTCCGGCCTTCTTCTCCGGCCTGGTCTTCTCCTTCGTCCGGGCCATGACCGCCATCAGCGCCGCCATCTTTCTGGTCTCGGCCGACTGGAACCTGATGACCGTCCAGATCCTGTCCCAGACGGAGGCCGGCCGCCTCGGCGCGGCCGCCGCCTTCAGCGTCTTGCTGATCCTGATCGTCCTGCTGGCCATCGGCATCATCCGCCTGGTCCTGGGCCAGTTGTTCGAGTACCGCTACGAAGCAGCTTTTGGATAGCGGGGGTTGGGGACTAGGGACTGGGGATTGGGGATTGAAGGAGGAAGCGATGATCAAGAGCTTCAGGGATCTACGGGTTTGGCAGTTGGGCATGGATTTGGCGGTAGAGGCATACCGTCTAACGGGGAGCTTCCCCAAACATGAGGCGTTTGGTCTCGGCGCTCAGATGCAGCGTGCGGCAGTATCCGTTCCCTCAAACATCGCCGAAGGACATGCCCGCGAGCATCGGAAGGAATACCTTCATCACTTGTCAATGGCCCAGGCATCCCTGGCGGAGATGGAAACCCACGCTGAACTTGCCGCCCGCCTTGGATATTGCTCCCTTCAGTTTCTCACCATCTTCCTGGGGAATGCGGACTCATTGGGAAAGCAGCTCCGTTCCCTGCGAAGAGCGTTGAAGACCCCCAGGAAACCGGTCGGACGGAACGGAACTATGGCCAATCCGTAATCGCCAGCCCCCAGTCCCTAGCCCCTAGCCCCTGAGTGAGAGCTTCCATGAGTGTGGTCTTAGAGAACGTGACCAAGATCTTCGAGGACCCGCAAAAGCCGGGAGGCGGCGTCACTGCCGTGGACGGGGTCAGCCTTGAAGTGAGGGACGGGGAACTGGTGACCCTCCTGGGCCCCTCGGGGTGCGGGAAGACCACGGCCCTGCGGATCATCGCCGGCTTCGAGTCCCCGTCCGCTGGCCGGGTCCTCATTGACGGCCAGGACGTCAGCCGCCTGCCGCCCCATCAGCGCAACACCGCCATGGTGTTCCAGAGCTACGCCATCTTCCCCCATCTCTCGGTGGCGGAGAACGTGGCCTTCGGGCTGGAGATGCGGGGCGTGCCGAAGACCGAAATCGCCTCCCGGGTCCAGGCCATCCTGGATCTGGTGGGACTGGCGGGGCTGGAGCACCGGTCGCCGGAGCAACTCTCCGGGGGACAGCAGCAGCGGGTCGCCTTGGCGCGCGCCATCATCACGGAGCCCCGGGTCCTCCTCTTCGACGAGCCCCTGTCCAACCTGGACGCCAAGCTGCGGGAGCAGATGCGCGGTGAGGTGCGGAAGCTCCAGCGGCGCCTGGCTGTCACCAGCATCTATGTGACCCACGACCAGGCCGAGGCCATGGCTCTCTCGGATCGGATCGTCGTGATGGAGGCCGGACGCGTACAGCAGGATGGCGCGCCGCTCACGATCTACGCCAGGCCGGCGAACCGGTTCGTCGCCGACTTCATCGGGCGCGTGAACTTCCTGGAAGGGGTGGTGGCAGCGGTCGGTTCGGACCGGATCAGGATCGACGTCCGGGGGCGATTACTCGACGTCCCGGTCCAGCGGGCGGACGTGCGGGTAGGAGAGGCCGCGTTGCTGGTGGTCCGGCCGGAGACGATGCGACTCTCCCCTGCGTCCGCTGGTGGAGCGGGGACATTCTCCGGGACCATCCGGCGGGCGGTGTACCTGGGGTCCACGGTGGAGTACGAGATCGACTGGGACGGGAGCACGCTCCTCGCCATCGGCGGCAGCCCCCTGGAGCACGGGCTGCTTCCCGAGGGAGCGCGGGTCGCCTTCGACTTCCCGGCTGCCACCGCCCACGTGCTGCCGCACCCGGCCGCCCCGACCGGCGGGTCGCGCGGCGGGAGGGACTGAGTCTCGCGGAGACCCGGTCGCAGCGCTCCCGCCTTTCTTCCCGACGGATGCTTGGCTATAATAGGCGCCACTCAAGCGAACGCACCGATTCCAGGAGGCAGCATGGCCAAGACGAAGGAACGATCGCCCAGGCTTTTCCTCCCCGGCTGGGATAACGACGAGCACGTGAGTCTCACCCGAAATCGGCATGGCGAACTGGAACTCCGGTTCACGGGGAGCTGCGGAGGCTGTCGGGAGTCCTTCCCGGACATGCAGCGAACGATCCAGACCATCGCCCAGAAAACGTCCATGACGCTCTCGGAGGCGACGGCCTTCTACCTGGGCTTCACCGTCGGCGTGGACAGCGTCCGCCGGTACCACCGGCTGGGCGATTTCCTGGACGACGACGAGGTCCTGGAGGAGTTCTTCGGCGGCAAGCCCCTGGCGGGCCGATTCCACTAGCCGCGGCGGCGAATCCCCGTGAGTCGTTTCTCGCCATCGGCGAGGGCGCCGCAGCGACGCCCGCCGACCCCTTCAGACCGCGGGCATTCGTCGGGAGTGGCCATGCGCACCCCGGCTGTGCTTCGAAGAAACATGCGGAGAAACAGATGACGCGAAACGGGCTGGCCCTGCATACGTGGACGCTCGACACGACCCCCCTGGCTGACGTGCTGCGCATTGCGCGGCGCACCGGTTGGAATGCTATCGAGCTGCGACGGGTGGATTTCCTGCGGACATTCGAGGCAGGGAGGTCGGCTGAGGAGGTCCTCGACCTCGTGAAAGCCAGCGGGCTGCCGGTCGCCTGCGTCGGCGTCGAGCTCGGTTGGATGTTCGCCGAGGGGGCCGAGCGGCGACGGCTCCTCCAGGTTTTCGCCGAGTCATGCCAGTGGGCCGCGGCCCTTCAGTGCGCGACGGTCATGAGCCCCGTGGATCGCGGCCGGGGCGATCTCCCCCGCGCGGTCGCCAGCATCCGCGAGGTCGGGTACCTCGCCGCGAAATACGGCGTGCGGCTGGCGCTGGAGTTCAATTCGCAAGCCGAGCAATTCAACAGTCTCCCCGTCCTGCGGGAGGCCATGACGCGCGCCAGCCACCCGCACTGCGGCCTCTTGCTGGACACCTACCACCTGCAGCGGAGCGGCGGTGACCCGCGCGCCCTCGAGGATCTCGCCCCCGAGGAGATCGTCTACTTCCAGTATAGCGACGTCCCCAAGAACGGCCTGCAGCCCGGGAAGATCCTGGATCGGCTGCCCCCGGGCCGGGGGACCGTCCCGTTTCCGGAGGTTCTCCGCGTCCTGGCAGAGAAGCGCTACGGCGGCTACCTGAGCTACGAGGCGCCGAACCCGTCCGCCTGGGCGCGCGACCCCGATATCGTCGCCCGCGAGGCGCTCCTGGCCACGCGCGCCTTCCTGCCAGGCGCCTGACCTTCCTGAAGCCGACCCGCCCTTCCCGTCCCCCGTCCCCTGTCTCAGGCGGGAGCCCGGCTGTCCAGGACGATCCGCCCCCCTTCCATCGTGGGTACCACGTCCGTGACATCCACGCGGGCGCATGCCTCCATGTCGGGGCCGAAGCCCATGGACAGCATGCGCTGGCCCCACGCGGTCTCGGGAAGCAGGCGGGGCAGATCGGAACCAAATCGTTCCCAGAGGACCCGGCACGCCCGGGCGCCGTCCCCCAGAGTGAGCCCGCTGGCAACGTTGACCGCCCGATCCACAATGGCGCCCGCGCAGACCGCATCCTCGAGCGAGAATCCCCCCTCGTACCCGGAGCACACGATCAGGCTGTCCGCGCCCCGGGCGACGAGCCAGTCGCCCACCGCGCTCCGATTCTGAAACGCCCCGATGGCCACCATCCGGCCGCCCCCCACGGCCCGCAAGGTCTTGGTTCCGTTGGACGTCGCCAAAATCACGTCCCGCCCGCCCACCACGTCCCGGCTGAACTCGCGCGGCGAATTCCCCAGGTCGAAGCCCGGAATGCGCTGCCCGCCATGCTCCCCCGCCAGGATGGCGGCCGGGGCGGCCGCGCGGGCGCGTTGCGCCTCTTCGGCGCTTGCCACGGGCAGGACGGATCGGCAGCCGTGCTGGAAGGCGACGACGATGCTGGTGGTGGCCCGCAGGACGTCCACCACGACGGCGTAGAGATCGGGGCGGGGACGCACGGCAAGCTCGCGGGGCAGGAGCAGGACGTCTAAACGCATGGGGGTCAGGGGCTGGGGACTGGGGGCTGGGGATTAGGGGTTGGGGGTTGGATTTGCCCCCTAGCCCCTAACCCCCAATCCCTAGCCCCCGAAGTTCAGCGTTCGAGGCGGAAGAGCAGCTTCTGCTTGCCGATCTCGATCTCGTCCCCGTGCTTCAGGATGTGCTCGGAGATCTTCGTCCCGTTGACCCGGGTGCCGGCCAGGCCCGCGACGTGGACGATCTTGAACTGCCCCTCCCCCTCGGGAATGATCTTGGCGTGGAGCTTGGCCACGAACATGCCGGAGAGCTGAATCTTGCAGTCTGCACCGGTGCCCAGCGTGATCTCCTCGTCCTCCAGGGCGAGCTTCTTCAGATCCGGCAGGATGAGGCACGGACGGAGCTTGGGCGTGGCGGCCTCTGGTCGTATGGACGCCTTCCCCGCCGCCTGGGCGATAGCGGCCGCGTCGATGTACATGGTCTTCTGGCCCGCGTCAACAGGCGCCTCGACCTTGGGGACAGCCGCCTCCTTGGGGAAGCGGTAGACCAGCTTGTGTTTCAACACCACGATCTCGTCCCCGTCGCGTAATTCGTGGCTCGTGATCTTCTCCCCGTTGACGAAGGTGCCATTGGCACTTCCCAGGTCCTCGACGACGGCGCAGTCGCCGCTCCATCGGATCACGGCATGGCGCCGCGACACGCCCACGTTGTCAATCAGGATGTCGTTCCCCGGGTTCCGTCCGATCGTCAGCTCTCCCTTGCCCAGCGAGAAGGTCCCCAGTGGTTTCTCCCCCACGAAGAGGTGGAATTCGGGGATCGGCCCCTTCATGGCCGGCGGGGCGGGGGGCGGCGCCGGTTCCGGCGGGACCTCCGGGGTGGGGGCCGTCTCCGTGGACACAACGAAGACCTCCTCCACCTCCGCGGAGGCGGCCGGCGCCGCCGCAAGTGGCGCCACTGCCGCGGGCGCCGCCTCCAGCTCCAGGCGCGGGGCGGCCTCCTCCTCTGCGACCCTGAAGGCGACCGTGAGGAACACCTCGCTCAGACGCCCGCGCGTTTCGCGTGTGATGAGGGACGCGTCGCCCGCCGGCGCCACCCGCGTCTCCTCGTACACGTCCACGCTCACCCCGCCCTGCGCCCGCGTGAACACATACACCAGGAGCTGCTCTTCGGGCGTCGGCTCCTTCAGAACCTCGGCCCCCGAGGGCGGGAAGTAGTTGGCCACCGGTTTGCCCTTGGTGCAGATGGTGATCGCCCACTCCTCCCCCGACCGGGTGCCCAGGATGGCGTCGGCGCCGCGCGCCGCCAGCTTGTTCAGGACCTCCTGCATGTCCACCAGGTCCGTCGTGAATTGCAGCGCGGGGCGGTGCCGGAACAGGACCATCATGCCCAGCAGCAGCCGCTTGTCCGCCACGAAGAAGGAGAGGGGCGACTCGGGATGCCGCGAGTACGCCGCGAAGAACTCGTGGATCTCGAGGAAGCTGCACGCATTTCCCGCCAGCCGGCCCGCTCCGTACGGGGACCCATTCACCACGAAGAGGAACGTGGCTTCCTCCGGGTGGGCCTGCAGGAAGTAGCCGTCGGCGATCTGGCGTTCCTGGGTGATCTTGGCGAAGAGCGGGTCGAACTTTACCAGTGGACAGACCTTCGCATCCAGGAGCGTCGCCCTCGCTGGGAACCTGGGACTGGGCATCGTGCCTCCTTGCGTCCGGGTGGCCGGGCCACCCCTGCCGGGGCGGGCCGTCTCAGCGCGCGCCGGCCTTGAACGTCAGAATGTGCTTCCCGATCGAGATCCAGTCGTTGGGGCGGAGTTCCACCTCCGTCACCCGGCGGCCGTTCACGTAGGTCCCGTTCGTGCTCTGGAGGTCGGTCAGGATGACCGACTGGCCATCCACCGTCACGCGGGCGTGTGTCCCCGAGACCCCCATGTGGTCAATCACGATGTCGTTCTCCTGGTGCCGGCCGACGGTGAGGACCGGCCGGTCCAGCGCGTACTCCCGGACCAGCACCCCCTGGAAGCTCAGCACCAGCTTCACCGCCGCCCCATCATTTCTCGGCGCTCGGCGCTCGGCGCTCCGGTCTCCGCCCGAGCATCTCCTTGAGCCGGCCCAGCATGCCCTGGGACTGGCTGCGGCTCCCGTGGCCCGGCCGCGCCTGGATCAGGAGGGCGGTGATGTTGTCGTCGCCCCCCTTGTAGTTCGCGCGGTCCACCAGGCACTGGCACGCCTTCTCCAGGTCCCCGCCCTGCTCCTGGACGATGGCCAGCATCTCCTCGTCCTCCAGCAGGTCCGAGAGGCCGTCGGAGCACAGCAGCAGGAGGTCGCCCGGCAGGGCCGGCTGCTCTACGAGGTCCACCTCCACCGATTCCTTGAGCCCCAGCGCGCGCGTGATCAGGTGGCGGTACTGCGAGGCGTGGGCCTCCTCGGGCGAAATGATGCCGTTCTCCACCTGCTGCTGGACCAGCGAGTGATCCCGGGAAAGCTGGGTGATCCCATCCTCCCGGATGCGATAGATCCGGCTGTCCCCGACGTGGGCCAGCGCCACGTGATCGTCCACGGCCAGGACCGACACTACCGTGGTCCCCATGCCGGCATACTCGCGCCGGCCTTGGGCGGCGTCGAAGATGACCCGGTTCGCCAGGCGGATGCTGCTCAACAGGAAGTTGGCCTGGCGGGAACACGTGGCCATCGGCGGTCCCACCAGGGCGACGTCCGCGCCGCCCAGGTACTTCGCCATCCACTCCCGGATCGTCTCCACGCCCAGGCGGCTGGCCACCTCTCCCGCGGCGTGGCCCCCCATGCCGTCGGCGACGACATACAGACCCAGTTCCGGCTCGACGCAGAAGCTGTCCTCGTTGCCCTGCCGCTTGCGTCCGACGTCGGTCCTGGCGGCCGCAACATACTCCATGGTCCGCTATTCCTCCGCCGGACCCGGGGGGGCCGTCATCTGCTGCGTGGCCCCGCCGCCCGCTGCCCCCACCCGCGGGGCCAACGGGGCCGCGGGGGGCTGAGCGGCCGTGCCCGCCTGAGCCACGGCCTTGTCCAGCCGATCCTTCAGGGCGCGCAGCGTCTTCGCGACCTCTTCCCCAGTCTGGAAGCGCTGGGCCGGGTCCTTGGCCAGGGCCTTCTCGACCAGCTTCTGGAAGATGGGCGGGATCCGGGGGACGAAGTTGGCCAGGGGCGGCGGCGGGCTGCTCGTGATCTGGAACATGATGGTGGCGATGGAGTCGCCCTGGAACGGTCGCTCCCCCGCGAACAGCTCGTACAGCACCACCCCCAGCGAGAACAGGTCCGAGCGCCCGTCCACCTTCTTGCCGGCGATCTGCTCCGGCGCCATGTAGCTGGGGGACCCCATAACCACGCCGGTCTTGGTCTGGGACGAGGAGACGACCCGGGCGATGCCGAAGTCGGTCACCTTCACCTCGCCGTTCTCCAGCAGCATGATGTTGGCGGGCTTGATGTCCCGGTGGACGACGCCGTGCTTGTGGGCGTACTCCAGGGCGTCCGCCACCTTGGCGCAGATCTCCAGCACCTTGGACCAGGGCAGCAGGTTCCCCTTCGTACCGAAGCGCTCCAGGTCCTTCCCCGAGAGGAACTCCATGGCGATCCACGCCACGTCCATCTCTTCGCCGCTGTCATAGATGGTCAGGATGTTGGGATGGTTCAGACCGCCGGCGGCCTGGGCCTCCCGGAAGAAGCGCTCCTTCACCTCGGGGAGGAGGGCCTCTTCCACATCGTCGAAGTGGACCGTTTTGATGGCCACCGTTCGGTTGATCTTGGGATCCAGCCCCTTGTACACGATCCCCATGGCGCCCCGGCCCAGCTCCTCGACCAGCTCGTAGCGGCCCAGCGTCGGCCGCTCGACCCCCTCCAGGATGGCGGTGGACTCGCCGCGCCGCGGCCCGCCCACGCCTGCCAGGGTCGGGCTCGTGGCGGCCGCCTGCACCTTGGTCATGCGCTCCGCCACATCCCGGAAGGCCTTGTCCACCGAGGCGATTCGCTCGTACACCGTGAGGGCCTTGGCCGGCTGCCGCTTCCGCTCGAAATCCAGTGCCAGGTTGTACAGAACCCCCTTCATCTCCTCGTCCGCAGGGATGCGGGCGAACTTCTCCCAGGCCAGGTCCAGCATTCCCTTCCCCTGGAAGGTGAGCCCCAGCAGCTTGTTGGCCTCGCCGCTCTCCTCCTCGACGATCTCCTTCTCGCGCTCCACCCCCAGGAACCGGCGCGAGGTGATGGCCACGTAGTTCAGCGCCACCAGGAGGGCGGGGGTGGCAATGCTCAGCCAGATCCCACGCGTCGCGAAGACGGCGAGGCCGGCCACCACCACCCCGGCGAAGAGGACGGCACCCAGGACCGAGCCGAGCCCCGCGCCTAGCCGGGGCAGGAGGAGCGAGGTGACCAGGCCCAGGATCAGGACCGCGGCCAGCTCGGTGAGGTCGGCCCAGGCCGGGCGCGTGAGGAACCGCCCCTCCTGGATGTTGGCGATGAGGTTGGCGTGCTTTTCCACCCCGGGGAAGACCGGGGCGAACGGCGTCGGCTCCACGTCGCCGATGCCCGGCGCGGTAGCGCCCACCAGGACGATCTTCCCCTGGAACGCCGGGGCCGCGATCTTGTCGTTGAGGACGTCAAAGGCGGAATAGTGGGGGAAGGTCTTGGGGCCGCCGTAGTAGTTGAGGAGGAGGCGCATCCGACCGTCGGTGGGAATGTGAGTGGTGCCCAGGGTGATCCCATCGCCGAAGGCAACGCGGATTCGCTCTCGCGGGATTCCCATGGCCCGAGCCGCCACCGCCAGGGCGAAGTGCGGGAAGTACTGGTCCCGGTACTCCACGAGGAGGGGCTCCCACCGGCTGATGCCGTCGGCATCGGGCAGGCGGTTGATGTGGCCGATCCCGACCGCCGCCTCGCCCAGGGCCGGCAGCGGCCAGGTCATCTCCAGGGCGTGCGGCGCGGCCGCCTGCGCCTGATCCGCCGCGATGGCCAGGTTGGTGAGGGCGCTCCTGGCCGCGAACTCCGGCACGCCCGCAACCTTGCCCGCGGACGGCTCGCCCCGCGCGGCGCCTTCCAGGCTGGCGAATCCGGGCAGCAGGACCATGCCGGCCTTCTGCACCGCCACCACCAGCTTGGCGTCATTGTCCAGGGACGTCCGGAGGTCCCGGAGCGACTGCAGGAACTCCGTCCCGCCCTTCACGCTCCCCAGGGCCTGGAACTTCTCCTCGACCGTCTGAAGGGCCGTGAGACCGCTCTGCTCTTCCGGCTCCGACAGGATCAGGCCCAGGCCGATGACCCTGGCTCCCTTGGCCGCCAGCAGATCCACCAGGGCCGCCATCCGGGAGCGCGGCCAGGGCCAGCGCCCCAGCTTGGTGATGGATTCCTCGTCAATGGCCACGATGGCGATGTTCTGGGCGGGCGCACGCGAGCCGAACCACTTGAGGCGGAGGTCGAAGAGCTGATACTCGATGCCCTCGAGGAAGGCGGGCCGAATCCAGGCCGTGACCAGGACCACGAGGGTGATGGCCAAGCCGATCACCCACTCGGGAATCCGCCGGGTCACGCGTGTTCGGGCCATGGGGGAGTCTGACGGAGAGGGGATCTGTCGTGTCCCCTCTGTCGCCTCCTAAGGGAACACGTTCCGGGCGCGGCGCCGATAGCTTCGGAAGAGGCCGGCGGCCGCGCAGGTCTTCACCACGTCTCCCGCCAGGAACGGCAGCATACCCTTCGCCAGCGCGGTGGCGGGGGAGAGGTTGAGACTCCACGCCAGCCAGGAGACGCCGCAGGCATAGACCACGAAGCTCCCGGCCGCCATGCTGACCAGGATCCATAGGATGCCGGGATCCTCGCGCCGCCGGATGAGCCATCCGACGAGGGCCGTGGCCACGACGAAGCCGATCAGGTAGCCGGTCGTGGCGCCCTGGAGCAGGTAGGCCAGCCCGCTCCCGCCGCCGGCGAAGACCGGGAGACCGGCGACACCCACCAGGAGATAGGCGGCCTGGCTCAGGGGGCCGAGAGCGGGGCCCAGCGTGGCCCCGGCCAGGTGCACGAAGAACGTCTGGAGCGTGATGGGAACCGGCGTGAACGGCAGCGGGATCCGCACGTGTGCCCCCAGGGCCGTCATGACCACGAAGGCCGCGATCCCGATGGTCGCCGTGACGGCGCGTTGCTCCAGCCAGGCTGTCGTCCCGGCGATCTCGGACCGCCGGATCATCTCCCGCTCCGCCATGTCTCACCCTCCGTCAGGATCGGTTTCCGAGTCAATCCGTCTGCTGCGGTGGGACCACCCCGTACTCGCGCTCGAGCGCCCCGCGCAACTCGCCCAGCGAATCCACACCGAGGTCCGCGTGCTCGGACGATTGCATCGCGGGGTTTCGCAGGAGGACCGTGCGCACCCCCGCCCGGCGCCCGGCCAGCATGTCGAACTCGTAATCGCCGACGAACAGCACCGCCGAGGGCGGCAGGCCCATCTGGCGGCAGGCCAGCCACACCGGCTCCGGCGCCGGTTTGGGCGGCGCATCCTCCCGCGTGACAATTGCGTCGAACCGGAGGCCAAGCCGGGCCAGGACCACCTTCACGCTCCTCCGGCTGTTCCGGGTCACCAAGCCCCGCCGGAGGCTATGCGCCTCCATCCAGGCCAGGAACGGGAGGATCCCGTCCATGGGTTCCGCCTGCGCGGCCGCGACGGTTTCGTGCCGTTCCAGGATCGTCTCGGCCCGCGCCCGCTCGGGCGGGGTTAGCGCATCCATCCGCTCCAGGATGAAGCCATGGGTGGTCCCGAAGATCTCCTGCTTGATCGCAAGGAAATCGAGCCGCTGCTGGACCACCACGCCATCCATGTCGAAGAGGATGCCGCGGACCGGCGCGGGACGTTCGATCCCGTCGTTCGTGCTCACCGGATCAGGCCAAGAGGTAGCGGACACCGGCGTAGCCGAAGTACAGGCCGAATCCCAGCAGCAGGACGGCGCAGGCGGTCACCAGCCCGCGATACGTCCGGTCGGTGAGCAATCGGTGGCCCAGGGCCAGCGTCAGGCTGACCGAGCCGTACCATGCCAGGTCCGAGAGGATGTGGCCGACGTAGAAGGAAATGAGACCGATCGGGCCCAGCCGCAGCGAGAGCGCGATGTAGCTCAGGCCGATGGTGGCCCACCAGATGATCCAGTAGGGGTTGCACAGCGTCGTCAGGATGCCGGCCAGGACCGGGTGCCGGCGGCCTTCCGCTACAGTCGTGCCCTGGAGCGACAGGCTTCGCACGCTGCGCAACATTCTCCAGGCCATCCAGAGCAGGACCGCGCCACCCACGAGGGCGATCGTGCCGATCACGGGCCCCAGGACCAGGAGCCTGCCCAGGCCCAGCGCCACGCCCAGCACGAGGAGGACCTCCAGGATGCCGTGGCCCAGGACGATGAGCGGCCCCGCCAGGGCGCCTCGGGTGCGTGCCCGGGTGCTTCCGCCCGGGACCTCGCCGCGCAGGCGCGCGGCCGTCTCGCCGATCGTGACCGTCAGGACCGGCCCGGGCATCATGGCACCCGAGAGGCCGACGAGAAACGAAGTGATGGCGATCCCGATTGCGCTGTCCATCTGGATTCCTGCGGGTTCTGGCAACCAGCCCGCGCGTGCTGCCAACCTCTCGGAAACAACGGCAATGCGAGTGATTATGTATAGCCGCAATCGGGAGGGGGCGCAAGCAATTTTCCGAAATCTCACGTCGAGGGTGGGCAGGGGCGGCGGGACTCGAAACAGATCACCCCGGGCGCTCAGGCAAACGCCCGGAGTGATTCTTGCCCTCGGGGTCGTCTGGCGCGTCGGGCTCTCATTACCGGGTCCGCGGGTAACGTCTTAGCGGGTGCCGAAGCACACTCTGCTACCCAGGCTGCTCAAAAAGTCCCAGGTGCAAGGAAGGCGTGAAGTCGCGGCACGAGGCGTACATCGTTGGGTACGTCGCAGTGCCACGACGAGGGCCTGACGCAGCAGATGGGCGTTTTTCAGCAGCCTGCTACCGCCAATACCCTTCAACCCACACCCGCGTCCACTACCCGCCGCCTCGCACCCGCTCCTCCCAGTGGCCGGGGACCCACCATCCGTTCTCGTGGTGGCCCTCCACCCACACGCGCTGCCGCTCGGTTGCGGGAACCCAGCGGTCCTCGGAGTGGCCCGGGATCCACGTCCGGTACTCAACCATGGGCGGGGTATAGATCACGGGAGGAGACGGGTAGTAAGGGAAAGCTATCAGCCATCAGCTGTCAGCCGAGTGCTGAACGCTGATGGCCGATGGCTGATGGCTTTTTGCATGCGTTCGCCTACTTCGACGACGCTCTCGAGATTTTCTTCAACCGAAAGACGGGAGGAATGGACGAGGCCAGAGTTCACGCGCTGGGGTCAGCCGACGCCACGGCCAGTGTTAGCCCTCGGTGATTCCCCATAGTCGGCGCTAGCCGGCGGTGATGCCCCACCGTCCCGCATTATTGCGGGACGGTTATCCCGATGATGAGGACACCCTTCTGGTGGGTCGGGCCCCCGACGAGCACGGTGGCGCCGCGTCGCAGGCGGACCGCGGTGTTCACCAGCGCCTGACCGCCGGGAGAAAGGACGCGGACCGTCAGGCTGTTCTGTCCCGCCTGGATTGCCGTGGGAACGATCTCCAGCCAGCGGTCACCCGGCAGGCCCGCCCGCCAGCCCTGGTTCAGCGCCACCGACCCCTGGGGGGCATCCAGAAGCTGGTACATCGAGTAGCGGAACGTCCGCTGGAGATCCACGGCCAGGCCTCCCAGCCGGCTGTCCACGCCGCCCGGCTCGTTTGCCGCGTAGATCACCTGGACCCGGAGGGAAACCGTCGCCTGGGCTGCAATTCTGGAGGGGGTGATACCCAGGACAACCAGGGGAATGAAGAGAAGTGTGAGCCACGTCCCCCGCAGCGGATGCCGCACCCGGTCACCTCCTGCTGAGGTTACGAGGAAGGTTTCTCGAACACCCAGATGACCTTCAGCGCGCTGCCCGGCGCCTGGAAGACCATGACCGAGGCGTCCTGGCCAGCCTCGACCGAAACCACCTCCACCCCGTTGGACCCGGCTGGCGGGTGGGCGGTCCACACCCCCATTTGCCCCAGCGTGAGACCCAGGACGAGGACCACCGCAGCAATCGCCGAGGCCAGGCTCAACCGGGGATGATCCCAGAACAGCTCGCGTAGGGCGGGGCGCTCCGGCCGGGTCGGTGCCGCATCAGACCCGCGCTGGATTCGGCGCTCCACTCCGGACCAGAAGGTTGCGGCCTGATCCGGGGCGAGGGCAGCGCGTTCGGACGTGCGGAGCGTGCCACTCACCAGCCGATACGCCTCGACTTCCCGCCGGCAGGCGGGACAGGCGAGGAGGTCGGCCTCCACACGGGCGCGATCGGCGGGTGGCAACTCAGCCGCCGCAAAGGCCGCCAGCCGTCGGCCCCTGCCCATGGCCCTGTGGAACCAATGCATTGTCGTCATCATATCACCTGAGGTCGCTGAAGTGTTCCCTCAGGACCTGCTGCAGCTTCCGCCGGGCGTAGAAGAGGCGGGACATCACGGTCCCGAGGGTACACCCGACAACCCGGGAAATTTCTTCGTAGCTCAGCCCCTCGATCTCCCGGAGGACCAGGACCGCGCGCTGCGCCGGGGGGAGTTGGGCGATCCCGCGGGCGAGCAGGGCCCGGACCTGCTTAGTCTCCAGAACCGTTGCGGGGTCCTCAAGGGCGGCGGGCTCGGCATCCCCGCCCTCCGGGGCGGCTCGGGTGTCATCGTAGGCAGTGGTGCCGCTTCGGCGCGTCCGCCGGAGGTTGTCGATGGCCAGGTTGACCACGATGCGGTGCAGCCAGGTGGTGAAGCTCGCCTCACCCTTGAACGCCGGAAGCGAGGTGTAGGCTCTGGCGAAGGCCTCCTGCGAGATGTCGAGGGCGTCTTCGCGGTTCCGGACCACCTGAAACGCGAGATTGAACGCCCGATCCTGGTGGCGCCGGACCAGCGTGGCGAAGGCCTCCCGGTCCCCCCGCCTTGCCCGTTCCACCAGGTCCCGATCGTCTTCCGGCTCCCGAGGCGGTCCCTCAGGACCTCCCATCCCCTGCAACCTTGGACGCGCCAATGCGCCATGTATTCAACATTTGGAGATGCTACCATCGCTCCCGGAGAGTACGCAAGGAGATTTCCGACTCGGCGAATGACCAATGACCAATTACCAATGACCAATTCGCCCAAGGTGCCGAGAACCCGCTTCATTTCTCCCATTGGTCATTGGTCATTAGTGGTTTGTCATTGGTCATTTTGTCATGATATGTTCATCACTTGTATGAGGCTCGGCGCAAGTGCAATTCTGATCTTCTGGCTCGTCGCAGGCTGGATCACCCTCCGGGGGACCCGGCGCTTGTCGCGGCTTACGATCCCCCGTGGGCGGAGAGTGCGTCCTGCGGTCTCGGTGATCGTGCCCGCCCGGAACGAGGCGCGGGTGCTGCCGTGTTCCATCGCGTCCCTGGTTGGCCAGACCTACCCCGACCTGGAGGTCATCGCCCTGAATGATCGCTCCACCGACGACACCGGCGCCGTCCTGGAGTCGCTGAAGCGCATTCACTCGCGCCTCACGGTCATCCACCTGGACAGCCTGCCCGAGGGCTGGCTGGGCAAGACGCACGCGCTTTATTCCGGCAGCCGAAGGGCACGGGGGGAATGGTTCCTCTTCACCGACGCCGATGTCATCTTCCACCCCCAGTGCCTGGAAGCCGCCATCGCCTGGGCAGACGCAAACCGGGTGGATCACTTGGTCGTCATCCCCCGGGTCGAGACCGTGGGCTTCTGGGAGAACGTCCTCGTGAGCTGCTTCAGCCTGCTCTTCGCCCTGGCCCTGCGGCCCTGGCGGGTCAGCGATCCACGCTCCCGCGCCAGTATCGGCATCGGGGCCTTCAACCTGATCCGGCGCTCGGCGTACGAGGCCATGGGGACGCACCGCGCCCTGGCGAACGCCGTCGTGGATGACCTCGAACTCGGACGGCTGGTGAAGCACCACGGCCTGCGCCAGGCCGTCGTGCGGGGTGAGGACCTGCTCTCCGTGAGGTGGCAGGTCGGTCTCTCCGGCGTAATCTCCGGCCTGGAGAAGAACGCTTTCGCCGGCGTGGAGTATTCGCTCGGCCGGGCGGTCGCGACCTGCCTGGCTCTGGCGATCCTGGGGATCGTCCCGTTCCTCGGTGCCGCCTTTGGCCCGGCATCGGGCCTCTGGGCCGTGGCGGCGCTGGCCGTGATCGGGATCCAGGCGGCTCACGCGCGCCAAGCTCGCCTGCCCGCCTGGCCGGCACTCTTCCACCCGCTGGCCGTGGCCGTTTTGATCTACGCCATCGCCCGCTCGACCTTTCTCGCGCTTCATCGCGGGAGCGTGCAGTGGCGCGGCACCTCCTACCCCCTGGCCGCCCTCCGCCGCCGCCCCGGCACCCCGAAGACATAACTCCGCCCGAGCCCCAAATCAGGGACGTTCCATTGAAGTATTAATGAAGGTGACATTGACATCTCACCCCTGAACAGGATAGCTTCGCCCCAGCTTGGAGGATTCGTATGCCCCGCGGTCCACGGGTTCAGTTTCCCGGCGGCGTGTACCACGTCATCTGTCGTGGCAACAACCGCGAGCGCATCTTCCGGGACGATTCGGACCGGGAACGGTATCTTCGACTTCTCCGCGACTATCGGGACCGCTGGAACACTGTGATCCATGCTTATGTTCTCATGCCGAACCACACTCATCTTTTGGTCGAAACGCCGTCCCGCCCGCTGAGCGAGTTCATGCGCGGCCTGAACACAGCCTACACCATGGGCTTCAACAGACGTCATGGCCGCGTGGGCCACGTATTTCAGGGCCGGTACAAGAGCCACCTCGTAGAGAAGGACGCTTACCTCCTCGAGCTTACCCGGTATATTCACCTCAATCCCGTCCGGGCTGGTTTGGTGGATCGACCGGAGCGTTATCCCTGGAGCAGCTATCCAGAATTTATTGGACGAGCCGCGGAGCCCCTCATGAGCAGCCCCGCCACGGCATTGGCGCAGCTCGGCACCAGTCGCTCTCGTGCGGCACGTGCCTACAGTGCATATGTCCGCGAGGCGATCCGAATGGGGCGACTTCGAGGTGATTGGAAGGTCCTGGGAGGGCAGTTCGTCGGATCGGAACGATTCGTAGAGAAAGTTGAGCGCCTCCACTTCGGCCGGCGGCCCCGGGCAGTTGGAGCTCGGCCGCCCGATCTGGATGAGATCCTTCCCGTCCTGGCGAAAGCATTCGGTCTTTCATCCACGGCGTCTCTCACCAGATCGCGACAACGCGCCAGGGCCTCGTTCCGGAATGCTGCGATTTACCTCGCACATGTGTGGACCGGCATCCCTATCAGCCGAATTGCTTCCGTCTTTGGGATTCACCAATCGGCGGCCTCAATCGCCCTCCGGAAGGGCGAGACGGATATGCAGCGGAGCCGCCCAATTCAACGAGTGGTGCTGGAGGTCGCAGGGAAGTTGGGCCTTGCCCTCCCCGGAACGCGAACGACGGGTTGAACCGTTAATCAATACTTCAATGGAACGTCCCCGATTTTTGGAGAGATCTGCATGCGACGATCCTGGCGGGACCTCATGGCGGTCATCGGGGCCGCCTTGGGCTCGTGGTTGCTCCTGGCAGGGTGTTTCGGGCCGCGGTCCGGGACCAGCGCCTCACCGCCTTTCAACTGGCGGCAGTTCGAGGGAACGACGCTCCGCGTTCTGCTGAGCCAGAGTCACTGGCAGCAGATCATCGGCCCCCACATCCCCGAGTTCGAGGAACTCACGGGGATCAGGCTCACCACGGAGGTGTACCCTCAGAACGAGCTGTGGGACGTCCTGGAGACGGGGCTCGGGCAGCCGGGGCAGGTGGACGTGTTCATGACGGTGCCGGGCCTCGACGGGATGCGGTTTCTCCGCGCCGGCGGCATCCAGCCGGTGAACGACTACCTGCGGGACCGGACCCTCACCGCCCCGGACTACCACTGGGAAGATTTCCTCCCGCAGACGCGCGCGGCCATGGAGGTCGAGGGTGCCATCCTGGGTCCCCCGGTGATGGCCGAACACCTGGCGCTGCTGTACCGGAAGGATCTGTTCACGCAGTATCAGATCGCCGTTCCCAAGACATTGGACGAGCTGGAAGCGGCCGCGCGCCTCCTGCACAAGAAACCCATGGCCACCAACGGGATGCCCGGCGTCGGCCTCGTCAGTCGAGGCAACGGCACGGCCGCCACCTCGCTCTACGCCGCCGTCCTGCACGCCATGGGAGGAACCTGGCTGGATGCAGGCCGCCGACCCACGATCAACGGGTCGCAGGGCCTCGCCGCGCTGGAGCGGCTGGGCCGCCTCCTCGGCAGCTACGCCCCGCCCAACGTCTCGGACTTCGGCTGGCAGGAGGCCTCGGCGCTCTTCCTGGAGGGCGGGGCGGCCATGTATATCGAAGGCAGCTCGATCTATCCCATCATCGAGCAGACCGCCACCTCCCGCGTCGCGGGGAAGGTCGGATACGCCCTCTTCCCCTCCGGCCCCGGGGGCTCCGGCACCACCATTGCCGTGCGGGGCCTGGCCATCGCCAGGCAGAGCGCGAATCCGAAAGCCGCCTGGCTGTTCCTGCAGTGGGCCAGCAGCCCGGAGATGGTTCGGCGCGCACTCGTGGCCGGCGTCCTGGTGGGGCGCCAGTCGGCCTGGCGGGACCGATCCGCCCGCGGTGAGATCCCCGCGGACCTGGCGCGGTCCTTCCAGGAGGCCGGGCACATCGGCACGCCGGACTGGGCGCCGCCGCTGGTCGCCGTGACCGCGGCGCGCGAGGCGGTGGGCAAGGCCATCGAAGCCGCCATCCGGGGTGAAGACGTTCGGGCGGCCGCGGACGCCGCGGCCCGCCGGCTGACGGAGATCCTCAACACGACCGAAGGTCGCGAGAGCCACCCGGCCCCGGTCCGGTCCGGACAACCGGGCCCCTCGTAGGCCGCTCGCGAGGGGTCTTCCCTCCATCATCCGGACAACCCGGGTTGCTCCCACCTTTCGCCTTGAATCCGCCCGGGGAAATGTGCTAGCTATACTGCTGTCCGGATCCGCGCTGCCACCTCCGGTCAGCCCGCTCTAATTTATCCGGTGTTTCCCAGCAGGAAGGAGGATGTCCCATGAGGATCACACGAACGTTGTTGGCCCTACTCCTGATCGCGGGCCTGGCCCTCGTTTCAACGGCGCAGGCCGCCCAGTTCAACTGGCAGCAGTTCAAGGGGACGCAATTGCGCGTCCTGCTCAACAAGCATCCCTGGCAGCAGGGGATCGAGCCGCACCTGAAGGACTTCGAGGCCCTGACGGGGATCAAGCTCATCAGCGAGGTATACCCCGAGGACCAGTTCCGGGCCAAGACCCTGGTCGAGCTCACCTCCGGTGCCAGCAGCATTGACGTGTTCATGAGCATGCCGGCCCAGGAAGGGCTGAAGTACATGCGAGCGGGCTGGCTGCAGCCCGTGGATGAGTTCCTGAAGGACCCCTCCCTCACGGCCCCCGAATACGACTGGAACGACTTCCTGGACAAGACGCGGGAAGCCATGGTGGTCGAGGGGAAGCTGGTGGGGCCGCCGATCCAGGTGGAGAACGTGGCCCTCATGTACCGGAAGGACATCTTCCAGAAGTACAACGTGAAGGTCCCGACCACCCTGGACGAGCTGGAGGCGGCCGCCAAGGCCTTGAACGGCAAGCCCATGACGGACGACGGGCAGCCCGGCTTCGGCATCGTCGCCCGGGGCAAGCGGGCCGCCGCCACCTCCATGTTCGCCGGGATGCTCTACGCCATGGGGGGCACGTGGCTGACGCCCGCCCGCGAGCCGGCCATCAACAGCGAAGAGGCGATCAAGGCCATTGACCTGTGGGGCCGCCTCCTCCGCCTGTATGGCCCGCCCGGCTCGGAGAACAACCACTGGTACGAGGCCTCGTCCATCTTCTCCCAGGGCAAGGCGGCCATGTACACTGACGCCAACTCGCTGTTCCCGGTGATCGAGGACCCGCAGAAGTCCAAGGTTGTGGGGAAGGTGGGCTACGCCCTGTTCCCGCGCGGGCCCAAGGGCCAATACGGCTCCACGGTGGCCGTCTGGGGCCTGGCCATGCCCAAGACCAGCAAGAACCAGAAGGCCGCCTGGCTGTTCATGCAGTGGGCGACCAACAAGGACCAAGTCCTCAAGGTCCAGAGCGAGCGAGGCGTCCTGGGCGCCCGCGAGTCCGTGTGGAAGGATCCCAAAGGCAAGGCCAAGGTCCCCTCGGACCTGGGGGAGTCCCTGATGCTGGGCTCGAAGGTTGGGACGCCCTTCTGGAACCCGCCCGTGGTGGCCGTGGCCGAGGTGCGGGATGCCGTCGGCGCCGCCATCGTGACCTCCATCCAGGGCGGCGACGTCCGGGCCGCAGCCAACAAGGCGGCCGCCGACATGAAGCGGATCATGGCCGAGACCGAGAAGAAATAGACGCGCCGAATCTCCCGCACACGACGAGGGAGGAGGCCCGCGAGGGCCTCCTCCCTTTTCATGCCGCCCGCCATGGCAGACGAGAGCCGCACTGGACACATATCGGCGTGGGTAACCCCGGGAAGGCCCGCCTCCGCGTGGTCGCTCTTCGTCGAAACCCATCCGGTCCTGGTCTTCACCCTGCCGGCTGCCGTGGTCGTGTTCGTCCTCATGGTCTTCCCGGTCTTCTACACCGTCTACATGAGCCTGCACTCCTGGTTCGCCAGCAGCCTGACGGCGCCGGAGTTCATCGGCCTCCAGAACTTCAAGCGGGCCTTCACCCAGGACGAACGCTTCCGCAATGCCATCTGGCTGACCCTGTACTTCACGGCGCTGGCCACCGCCCTCCAGGTCGTCCTGGGGGTTTCCCTGGCCCTGCTGCTCAACCGGCCCTTCCGGGGGAAGGGGTTCTTCCGGTCCATCTTCCTCTTGCCCATGGTGGCCACGCCCGTCGCCATCGCCCTGGTCTGGATGATGATGTACAACCCCACCCTGGGGGTCATGAACTACCTGGTGGGCCTGGTCGGCCTGGGACCCTACAAATGGGTGAGCGACGTCCGGTTTGTGATCCCCGCCCTGGCCGCGGTGGACACCTGGGAGTGGACGCCGCTCATCACCCTGATCACCCTGGCCGGCCTGGCCACGCTCCCCCTGGAGCCGTACGAGTCCGCCCTGATCGACGGCGCCACGCCGGCTCAGATGTTCTGGCGGATCACCCTGCCGCTCCTGCGGCCGACGATCATGGTCGCCCTGCTCTTCCGCTCCATCGATTGCCTGAAGACCTTCGACATCATCTACGTCATGACCGCCGGCGGCCCGGGATTCGCCTCCGAGACCCTCAACGTCTACACCTTCCAGGTGGGCCTCTTCTATTTCCACATCGGGTACGCCAGCTCGCTCCTGGTGATCCTGTTCGCGCTGGTCCTGGGGGTGAGCCTGATCCTGATCAAGGTCCGCAGGGGCGCCTGGTAGGCTGCCGCCTGCGGCGATGGAAAATTTCAAACTGACAACGGACAACCGGCCAACGAGATCTTCGGTTGAGCGGTTGTCGGTTGTCAGTTGTCGGTTGTCAGTTTTTCATTGAGAGTGACGGCATGCGCGCATCCGGGCGATCGGGCGAGAGCCCCTGGACCTACATCCTCCTGGCGGTGATCCTGATTCCGTTCCTGTTCCCGCTGGCCTGGATGTTCCTGTCGTCGCTGAAGACCCAGGTCCAGAATACCGCCTTCCCGCCCGTCTGGATCTTCCCGCCCACGCTGAACAATTACCGGGAGGTCTTCGTCAAGAACCCGTTCTTCACTTTCACCTGGAACAGCCTGGTGGTCGCCGCCGGCTCCACCGGCCTGGCCCTGGTCCTGGGCCTTCCGGGATCCTACGCCATCGCCCGATTCAAGCGGACCGGGATTGCCCTGGCGATCCTCACGGCCCGCATAGCACCGGGCATCGGCTACCTGATCCCCTGGTTTATCCTGTTCACCAAGATGAAGATGATCGACACCTACATCGCCCTGATCCTGACCCATCTGATCGTGGCGTTGCCGCTGGTCCTGTGGGTGATGATCGGATTCTTCGAGGACGTGCCGGCCGAGCTGATCGATGCCGCCCGGATTGACGGTTGCTCCAACTTCTCGGCCTTCCTGCGGGTGGCCTTGCCCCTGGTGAAGCCGGGCATCGTGGCCACGGCTATCCTCAGCTTCATCTTCTCCTGGAACAACTTCCTGTTCTCGCTGATCATCGCCGGCTTCAAGACGCGCACCCTGCCCATCGCGGTCTACAACTTTATGTCCTACGAGGAGATCAACTGGGGCGGTCTCACGGCGGCGGCCACCATCATTACACTGCCGGTGTTGATCTTGTCCCTGTTCATTCAGAAGCATATCGTCCGGGGCCTCACCTTCGGAGCCCTGAAGGGGTGAACGCTGGGGTGACGGTCTCTCGGAGCCACGCGGTTGCCGCAACGCAATCTCCCGCCTGACACCTGGGCCCGCCGCCAGCCGCACTCGTTAGCCATGGAGGAGTCCATGCGACTCGTTGGAAAGTCTGCCATCGTCACCGGCGCCGGCCGCGGCATCGGGAAGGCCACCGCCCTCCGATTCGCCCGGGAGGGGGCGGACGTCCTGGTGCCCGACCTGGACCTGGCGAGCAGCCAGGCCGCCGCCAAAGAGATCCAGGTCCTCGGCCGGAAGGGCGTCCCCATGCAGATGGACGTCACCCGCATGGCCGACATCCACAGGATGGTGGAGACGGCCGTGCGAGAATTCGGGAAGATCGACATCCTGGTCAACAACGCCGGGATCGTCATCGTCCGGGACCTCTTGGAACTCACGGAGGCGGAATGGGATCGGACCATGGACGTCAACGCCAAGGCGGTGTTTTTCTGCCTCCAGGCCGTCGCCCGCGAGATGGTCAAGCGGAAGACCGGGGTCATCCTGAACGCCTCGTCCATCTCGGGGCGGGTCGGCCGGCCCATGCTCGTGGATTACTGCGCGTCGAAATTCGCCGTGGTGGCCATCACGCAGAGCGCCGCTCTGGCGCTGGCCCCGCACGGGATCCGGGTCAACGCCGTGGCCCCGGGCATCGTGGACACGGACATGTGGGTGAAGATCGATCGAGAGTGGGGGACGCTGGCGGGGAAACCACCCGGGGAGATGAAGCGAACCCGCGTCGAGGCCATCCCCCTCGGGCGGATCGAGACCCCCGAGGATGTGGCCAACCTGTACACGTTCCTGGCCTCCGACGAGGCCAGTTATATTACCGGCCAGACCTACAACGTCTGCGGCGGACTGCAACTGAACTGACCTTGAACGTTGCAGGGTTTGAACGTGTAAACGTTCCAACGCGCCGATAGGCCGCCTGTTGCAGCGCCGGGAGGCGCGGGATATACTCATGCCCGAATGCGGTTCTGGCCCCGAAGGGTACTCGCCCGGGCGGCCGCTCCGGCATTCCAGGGGCGGCGCGGTCTTTCCCGTTCGAGGCGGCGTCCGGGCACACTTTGCCCGCCTGACGCGTGGCGCGTCGAACTCATCAGGAGGATGTCATGATCTCAGCCGTTTGGCACGGAATCGAAGACCTGCGAATCGAAGAGCGCCCCATGCCCACGCCGGCTGACGACGAGGTGGTGGTGAAGGTGCACGCGTGCGGGATCTGCGGCACCGATGTCCACATCCTCGAGGGAAAATTCCCGGTGTACGACCCGCCGCGGGTGATCGGCCACGAGTACACCGGGACCGTGGTGGCCGTCGGGAAGGCCGTGACCCACGTGAAGGAAGGAGACGCGGTGGCGGTGGAGCCGGGGCTCTGCTGCGGGAAGTGCTTCTTCTGCCGCGAGGCGAAGGAGAACATGTGCCTCAACCGGTTCATCCACCCGGGCGGCCTGTCGGAGTACACCTGCGTGAGCGACCGGCTCGTGCACAAGCTGCCCGAGGGGGTCTCCCTGGACGTCGGCACCCTGGCGGAGCCGTTGGCCTGCTGCCTGCGCGCGGTGGACATGGCGGCGCTGCCATCCGGCTGCAACGTGCTGGTCCTGGGCGGAGGCGCCGTCGGCCTCCTCACCGCGTCCCTGGCGGCGCACTCCGGCGCGGTCCAGGTGATGGTCTCGGAGCCCATGGCGCACCGGCGGAGCGTCGCCAAGGAGATGGGCTTCCTCACGGTGGACCCGAAGACCGAGGATCTCGCCGGCGTCGTGAAGGACAAGCTGGGCAGCCACGGGCCAGAGGTGGTCTTCGACTGCGTCGGGCACCCGCGCCTGCTCGAGCAAGCGGTGGAGCTGGTTCAGAAGCGGGGCACGGTCCAGGAGGTGGGCGTGGCCGACCCGGCCCTCTCTGCCTCCATCAGCCCGTACCTGCTATTCGAGAAGGAACTCACCATCAAGGCCTCCTACATGCGCCCGTATACCTTCGCCCGGGCCGTCCGGTGGCTCACTCGGCTCCACCTGCGCCCCCTCCTGGGCGTGGAGTTCCACCTGAGCCAGGCCAAGGAGGCCATCCACAGCCTGCGCGAGGGCAAGGGCCTCAAAATCCTGGTGAAACCCTAGCGAGAGAGCTGAGAGTCGCGAGCCGAGAGCCGAGCGCCTCAGTCGGAGACCCGGGTCTGTGGCGTCCTCTTGGCTCGAGGCTCTAGGCTCTCGACTCTAGGCTCTCAATGCTTCGTGAGACCATCCTCACGTTCGACATCGGGACCAGCGCCTGCAAGGTCTGTTTGTGGGACGCGCGCGGGACGTTGCTGGCCTCGGCCGACGAGGGCTATCCCACCCACCATCCGCAGCCGGACTGGGCCGAGCAGAATCCCGAGGACTGGTGGCGCGCCTCGGTGGCGGCGGCCAAGCGGTGCCTGGCGACCTGTGATCCAGGCGATATCGCCGTCCTCGGGCTCTCCTCCCAGCGGGAGGGGGTCGTGCTCATGGGCCGGGACGGGACGCCGCTGGCCCCCTGCATCATCTGGATGGACCGCCGCTGCCGGGATCAGGCGGTGCGCCTGGGCGAGGAGTTCGGCGTCTCCTTCCTCCACCACCACACGGGGCTGCCCCCCGACCCCAACTACACCGCCTGCAAGCTGCTGTGGCTGCGCGAGCACCAACCCGAGCTTCTGGATCAGGCGGCGCGGTTCTTCCAGACCCGGGACTACGTCTACTACCGCCTGACGGGCGCCGAGGTCACCGACTACACGCTGGCCTCGCGCACCATGATGTTCGACCTCCGCCGCCACGTCTGGTGGCCGGACATCTTCCGGCGCGTGGGGGTTCGCCAGGACCAGTTCCCCCCGATCCACCGGTCCGACGAGGCGCCCTATCGCCTTGCGCGGCCGGCCGCGAAGGCGCTGGGGATTCCGGAGGGCATCCCGGTTTCCCTGGGCGCCGGGGATCGAGCCTGCGAGGGGGTAGGCGGCGGCGTCTTCGGCCACCGGGTGATGGACTCGACCGGGACGGCCAGCAACATCTCCATGACCATTGATCGGCTCCCCGAGGATCTGGGACGAGCGCCCTGCTCGATCCACGCGGCGCCCGGTCGGTGGCTCCTGGAGCTGGGCATCACCACCTCCGCGTCCGTGATGCGGTGGTTCCGCGAACTCCTCGACCTCCCGCCGGAAGGCATGGCCACCCTGGAGCGCGAGGCCGCCGCCAGTCCCCGGGGAGCGCGGAACCTCCTGGCGGCCCCGTTCTTCATGGGCGCGCGCTCGGTGCGCTGGAACCCCGACGCCCGGGGCCTGTTCCTGGGCCTCAGCCTCGGCCACACCCGGGGCGACATCGCCCGCGCCATCATGGAGGGGGTGGGCTACGAGGCCCGGGCGTGCCTGGAAGGGCTCCGGGCCCTGGCCCTGGGGCCCGGCGAGGTGGTGGCGATGGGCGGCGGCGCCCGGTCCGATCTCTGGATCCAGATCAAGGCGGACATCCTGGCCGTGCCGATCCTACGTCCCCGCTACACCGAGGCCGCCTCGCTGGGAGCCGCGCTGCTGGCTGCCCGCGCGGTGGATCTGATTGACGACCTGGATACCACTGCGCGAGAATGGAACCCGATCCAGCAGACGGTCGCACCGGATCCTGAAGCGGTTGAGTTCTACGAGGGGCGACGCGCCCTGTTCGAGGATGTGTACCAGGCCCTGATCCCCCTCTTCCCGCGTCTGCATGCCCCCTGACCTGCTGTACCGGAAGGAGTAATCCCATGCCTGCCCGCAAGAACGTTCCGAGGCCTTTCGATCCCGCCGCCTTCCTCCCCCTCGACCTGTACGCGGCCATCACCGACGTGCGGATCGAGCGGCCTGCCATCGTGCAGGAGGAGGCCGAGCGCCGCAAGCGCCGCTCCGTGCCGGCGCCGGACGGGAACCTGGTGATCCTGGCCGCCGACCACCCGGGGCGGAACGTCCTGAACGTGAAGGACGACCCCCTGGGCATGGCGGATCGGCATGCCTACCTCGCCCGCATCCTCCGCGTCCTGACCAGTCCAGGGATTGACGGGATCATGGGCACGCCGGATCTCATCGAGGACCTCTTCATCCTGACCCGGCTGATCAAGGAGCGGGGCGGATCCAGCCTGCTGGACGATCGCCTGCTGGTGGGCTGCATGAACCGGGGAGGCCTGCGCGGGACCGCGTTCGAGATGGAGGACACCTTCACCGCCTTCACATCGGAGCGGATGCAGGCCCTGCGCATGGACGGGGCCAAGTTCATGTTCCGCCTGGATCCGACCGACCCCGCCTCGGGCCGCACCATCCTGGCCTGCGCCGACGCGGTGAGCCAGTGCGTCCGCGCCGACCTCACGGCCTTCTTGGAGCCGCTACCCGTGAAGCGCGTGCGGGGAAAGTACGTCGTGCAGCGAACGGTGGCGGACCTGGCCGGGATGGTGAGCATCGCCTCGGCCATGGGGGCCTCGTCGCTGAACACCTGGCTCAAGATTCCCTCGTGCAAGGGGCTCGAGACGGTCGCCCGGGCGACCACGCTCCCCATCCTGATCCTGGGCGGCGAGGTGACCGGGGATCCCGTCCCGGTCCTGCAGGACCTCCAGGCGGCCATGCAGGCGGGGCCCACCATCCGGGGCGCCCTGATCGGCCGCAACGTGATCTTCCCCGGTGCCGACGACCCGCGCGCCATGGCCGCGGCGGTGGCGGCCCTGGTCCACGACCGGGCCGATGTGACCGGGGCGCAGGCGGTGATGGCGGCCGAGCGCGGGAAGGACCCACGGCTGCTGCCGTAGGAATTGCCGTCAGCGAGAACGTAAAGCAGAAGAGCGGCCCACCTGGGCCGCTCTCTCTGTTCTGCCTGACGGCTGCTGGCTGATGGCTACTCCTGCACGAAGACCGGCTTGATGTGCTTCTCTAGGAGGTTCTCCGTTACCAACTGGCCAATCACCTTGGCGTTTGCCTCCAGCGCCTGCAGGTACACCGGCACCATTTCCGCGGCCACCTTGAACCCCACGTGGACCAACTGGCGGAAGTGGCGGTTGTAGGCCGGGTTCTTCTGGTCGTGGCGCAGCACCGCCGCGAACTCCGCACCCGGCCAGCCGCGGACCGTCTTGGGGTCCGGCAACTTGGCCCGATCAATGTCAATCACTGCGGCGTACGGCTTGCATAGATCCTCTAACCGGTCATACGCTTTTTCGTAGATCTCCTGCGCCAGGTTGAGCGCGTCGCCACCCGCCACCGCCAGCCCGGCAACTTCTTCCAGCCATGTGGTGCCGGCCGTCTTGAGATGCAACCCGGCGTCGTGCTTCCGCACGGCGCGGGCAATGGGGCCGTAGATCGAGAATTTGTCGCTGCCCGAATGGACGCTGAGCTTGAGGTTGGCGGCCAGGCCGAATTCCCGGATCGCGAACGCGATCACCGCCAGGTCCTCGTTGAACTCTTTCTCGAATTGGGCCACATCGCCGACGTAATCCACACCCTTGTTGAACCGGCCGGTGAACTTCGGCGCGATCGTCTGCGCCGGAATCTTCTGGTCCGCGACTGCGGCAAGAATGAAGAACAGTTCGATGGGCGTCTGGGGCTTGTCCGTCTCGTCTACTGAGACCTCGGTGATGAACCGGTCGCGGCCCTTGGCCGCTTCGATATGGCGGTAGATGGCTCCGGCCTCCCGGACCGCCAAAAGGTACTTCCTGGCGATGTCAGCCATGTCCTGCGTGGAGATGGCCAGCGCCCGGTCGATCCCCGGAATCTTCAGGGCGGTCGCATACCGTCGGTGCCGCGCCACGAAGTCCTGGATCTCGGCGTCCGGGGCCGCCTGCCCGACGAAATCCGCCACGTCGAGCGTGAAGAAATCGCTGGCGGAGATGAACGCATCCACGGTCTTGAGGCCGATGTGGTCGGCATCCACGTGATACGGCCCTTTCCAGCCGAGCGTCTTCACCGCGGCGTCGGCCTCGGCGCGCACGCTGTCGGGATGCGTATGGACGATCAGATGCTCCCGGTTCGACTTGTTCCAGACCGGCGAGATTTCCATCCCCAAGCCCTTGGCCTGGACAAAGGCCCTGAGCTGCGCCACGCCCTGCCGGGCGAACCGGTCGCCAATTCCCATGCTGTATTTCGAAAGCATCATCGGCCTTCCCCCAGTCAAGCTCCCACAATCACGAAGCCCCTTCGGGACATGCCCGAGGGGGCTTCCGCAGGTCAGATCCTACTCAACCACAGATTGCGCAGATTTCACAGATTTCATCCTGGGAATCCCTCCAGAACAATCTGCGTCATCTACGAATTCTGCGGTTTCTGGATGGTGTTCTTGCCTGCCGTTTGGATGTTCGGGGTGGTTTAGCGGCCGCCTTGAACAGCCCCAGCATGTCGTCCCGGAACTTGTCGTAGGCCGCCTTAAATTCGGCCGAGGTCTTCTGGACGGGGCCGTATTCCGGCCACTGCGCCGGGGTGAGGCCGCCCGTCCCGAGGTCGCCGGCGATGCCGGCCTCGCGGAGGACCTGGGCGATCTCGGCGTTCACCTCGTAGCTCTTCCGGAAGTCCGGCATCGCGTTGAGCCGCTCCAGGACTTCCGCCGGGAACTGCGCGGTGATGGAGTCGAAGTGGTCCGACGCCATGAATCCCTCGCTCTCGGCCATGCGCCGGACGTTCTCCTGGTGGTCCGGGAACTCCGTGTGGACCATGTTCTTCCCCGTCAGCGTCCAGTAGGTATCCTGCGGCTTCCGCTTGGACGCCGGCAGGTAGTAGACGCGGTCCAGGATCAGGCGGGCCTGCTCCCGGCTGAGCTGGAACTTCCGGCCCAGGTAGGCCTGCCACTTCTCCCGGTTGCCTTCGGGGAAGAAAATGCTCCAGACGCGGCGCGCCACCAGCGTGCCGGACTTGCCGATGGCGTCCTCCCAGGCCTTGAGTTCTTCCTCGGATGTCACATCCTGGAGCGCCGTGATCACGTTGGCGTCGATCGTCCGCTGCGTGGCGAACCGGGTGGCGGCCACGACCTTGGCCGCGTACCCCTTGGCCTGGTCCACCTTGGCCGTGGTCCCGTTGGCCGCGGCGAGCTGGTTCACGCGCGTGAGCGCCTTGGCCTCGCCCACCTTCTGCTTGAGCCGCGCGAACAGCTCTTCCAGCTTCACCTCCCGGAGATGGCTCTCCAGGCGGCCGCCCATGTTGGTCATGTAGAGCTGCGTGGGCCGGATGCCCTTCCGCAGGGCGCCCGCCATGCCGGCCATCTCCTCCAGGATCATGGTGACCTCCTGGCCGACGCTGTAGATCACCGTGATGTTCGAACCGAAGCCGAAGGTGTTGATCGTCCGGGCGATCTCCCGCGCCGCCGAGGAGCTGGCCGCTACTTTGATCACCATGTTGGGCCGGGCCCGCTCGCGGGTCGCGCGGTATCCCGCCAGCAGGTAGTCGTCGTAGACCCGGAGGTCCTCGGTCGCCTCGGCGAAGGCCGCGAAGACGTCCTGGATGCTCTCCTCCACCAGGTGGGCGATGTTGGGATTCAACTGGAACGAGACCACGCCGCCGCCCGAGGACTCCGCCAGGGTGAAGAAGATCGGCCGGTACACGTGCAGGTTGTCCCACAGCGCCAGCAGCGTCGCGTAGAGCGCAATCTCGTCGCCGTGCTTCTGCGGGTCCCTGGCCCACTCGCGGAATTTCCGGTGCGACCGGACGTCTGCCCGGAAGATCTCGCTCAGCGTGGGATCGTCCTGGTAGGCGCGGGCCGCCAGCACCGGGTTGGTCGAGACCTGCTCGAATCCCAGGTGCCTAAGCCAGCGGAGCCCCAGGGCATAGTCGTTGCCGAACCGGCAGCGGCCCTCGCGGATTAGGCGGGAGTAGATGTTTCCCTCGATCTCGGCCTGGGCCTTCCGCAGGAATTCCAGGAGGACCGGTTTGCCGAAGTCCAGGGCTTCCCCGATCCGGGCCGCCGTCTCGGCGACCATGCTGCCGCCCTTCTGCACCAGCTTCATTCGATTGAGAAGCTGCCGCACCACTGCGGCCGCCACGGAGATCCGGCCCTCGGTTGCCTCCGCCGCCTCCCACTCCGCCAGCGCGGCCTGGATGCTGCGGATCGCCTCGCGCCGCTCCTCGGCGTCCAGCCAGCGGCTTTCCAGTCCGGAGAAGTTCAACACCATCTCCAGCAGCGCCTCGTAGGCGAACTGGCAGTCCCGGACCTTCCGGGTAGCCTCCGCCTCGGGATCACCGGCCCGCAGCCGGGCCTGCACGAAACGGATGTTGAGCTGCCGGATCACGCCCGCGAGGACCCCCGGCAGGGCGCCGGTGATCTCCGGAAACAACAGGTGGTCTGCCGCCAGCGTCGGGTGGCCCCACGCGGCGAGCTGGACCACGTGCGCGGAATGATCGCCGGAGATCGGGTGCTTCGACGGATCCGACAGCCGCTCCGGCCGGCTGCTGGCCACGATCTGCTCTATCTGCTCCTGTGTCAGGGTCTTGCTCGCTTTCCCCATCGCACTCCTCTGCGCGAAGAATGAGTCCGCGTATCGCTCAGACCGCTGAAGTATACCCGATCCCGCCCCCCGGCGCCACCCTCTCACTCATCCTGTTCACCTTGTGGGATAACTCCGAAGCAAGAGATCGCAGGGAGGTCGAACGGAGGGTCCTAGCCCCTGAGGGCGCCGGCCGTGAGGCCCCGGATGAGGTGCTTCTGGAGGAAGGTGAAGAGGATGGCCACGGGGACGGTGCTGATCATCCAGACACAGAAGGGACGCACAGAAGGGGACGTTGCATTACAAGTCATATTCGGCTATCCTCTGCCCACGCCCTAAGGTGCGCGCTTGGACTAGGATGATAAACTGGGGACGTCGATGGAGCAATTGTACCTATAATGCAACGTCCCCTTCTCTCCGACCTCCCCTTCTCCACGACACCGCCGCACGCGCAGCCGGGGGAGGCAGGCTGGACCAGACCGTGGTGGCGCGGGAGATGGAGAAGCTCGCCGGAGCGCAGCTCGGGATCCTCAACCCGGAGCCGTAGGAAGCAGGACTGCCCGTGCGACGGGCACATTTACTGCCTCCTGAGCAGTTGCGTTTCCCGTTGCTGGCAGTAGGTAAGTTGTCGTAACTGGCAACGTCCCCAGCCAGTAGGATCGCTGCAGAGAGCATGACTCCACCTTCGCTGGTCCGTGCGCCGCCGTCCCGTGAACCGTCAGATTCACGTCGCGAACTTCCCATGCTTCCGATCGGCCTCGATCCGCGCCTTCAGCACTTCAACGATGCCGCCCGACTGGATGATCCGCTGCACCAGTTCACTGTAGGGCTCGATCGCCGTCTCTTTCCCGTTCGTGAGGTTCTGCAGCCGCCACCGCTCTAAGTCGATCTTCAGTTCGTCCCCTTCCTCCACCATGGTGGTGATTCCGGGGACCTGGATCGCGTGGAAGCCGATCGCGACCGAGTTCCGGAAGAAGAGCCTCGCGATCGATTCGGCGATCACGACCGAGAACCCCAGGCTGACGAGCGCCGTGTTGGCGGGCTCGCGATGCGAGCCGAGTCCGAAGTTACGTCCGGCGACGAGCATGTCGCCCGGCCTCACCAGCTTGTAGAAGCCGGGGCGGATGGATCGGAAAGCGTTCTCTTTGAGGATCCGGATCTCTTCCGCGTCCCCCAAACCGAAGCACGTCGTATCGGCCGGCGTGATGACATCGGTATCGATGTTGTCGCCGAACTTCCAGACCCGTCCGACGAGCACCCTGGATCGCTGCGCGTGAATCATACGATCTCCCGGGGGTCGGCGATCACCCCGGCCAACGCCGAGGCCGCGACCGTAGCAGGACTGGCGAGGTAGATCTGGGCGTCCGCGCTCCCCATGCGCCCGCGGAAGTTTCGCGTGGTCGAGGTGATGCACACGTCCCCGCCGGCGAGCGCCCCCTGCATCCCTATACACAGATGGCAGCCGGGCGACAGGACTTGCGCTCCGGCATCGAGCAGGTCGCCGATAAACCCGCGCTCCAGGCTGGCGCGGTAGACCGCCCAGGAGGCGGGCTGGACAAGGAGCCGCACGCCCTGGGCCACCCGCTTGCCCTTGACCACCCGGACCACCGTCGCGATGTCTTCGAGGTTGCCGTTCGCACACGAGCCGACCTGCGCTTGGTGGATGGGAATGCCGGCGGTCCGGCTGACTGGCACCACATTGTCAAAATTGTGCGGGCGGGCGACCTGAGGCTCGAGCCCGTCCAGGTCCACCCGAACCTCCTGGCAGTAGACGGCGTCCGGGTCAGGCGCTACCGGCTGCACCAAGTGTTTCTGGTGCAGCATGGCCGTTCGATCCGCCAGGAAGCCCGCCGTCGTGTCGTCGTACCCGAAGAGGCCGAACTTCGCGCCCAGTTCCACGGCATGCGCGGCCAGGGAGATCCGGCCGTCTATCGACAGCGCGGATGCTCCCGGCCCGGTGAACTCGATGGCTTTGTACAGCGCGAACGCGGTGGTGTGCTGTCCGGCGAGATAGAGGGCGACATCCTTACCCGAGAGGGCCGCATGCAGCCGCCCGCTCAAGACCACCTTGATGGTCTCCGGCACTTTAAACCAGAGCGTCCCGTAGACGAGTGCATAGGCCAGCTCGTGTTCTCCCATTCCGGTTCCGACGCAGTTGACGGCACCCCACGCAACGCTGTGCGAGTCGCTCCCGAGGGCCAATTCGCCGGGGAGCACATAGTCCTCGATGGCGATGCGGTGGATGACACCGCACACGGCATCCCGGAAGTGCGTCAGCCCGTACCGCTTCGCCACCTCGCGCATCTTCTGCTGACGGAGGGCCTGGGTGACGTTCAGGGCTGGCTGGAAGTGCTCCAGGATCAGGTGGAAGCGATCCCGGTCCCAGATGTCGGGGAGCCCGCCCGCAATCCCGGCGGCCTCCGCAGCCGTGTGGATGCGGTAGAACTCCTCGTCCGCAATGATGCGATCGATCCTCGCGTCCACGTACTGACCGGGATGGACGACCTCCTTGCCGGAGGCCCGCGCCATCACCTTCTCCGCGATGGTCATTCCCATGCGCGTTCCCTTCCCCGGCGATCCGGACAGTCAGACAGCGGCGGTGCGTGCCAAACTTGAATCGCCGCCGCACTAGGAGGTGGTACACCAGGAAGGGCGCCCCGATGGCGAGCCCCACGGCGCGGGGCTGCCGGGAGAGTGGTCTCACCGTTCTTCTTCCGTTTCACGTTTTCCCCTTCAGCCCTTGAGGGCGCCGGCCGTGAGGCCCCGGATGAGGTGCTTCTGGAGGAAGATGAAGAGGATGGCCACGGGGACGGTGCTGATCATGACGCCCGCGCCGAGCTGGCCCCACTGGATCTCGTACTGGCCCACCATGTACAGGAGGCCGGCCGAGAGTGTCCGCATCTCGGTCTGCGAGGTGAAGGTCGTGGCGAACAGCAACTCGCTCCACGAGGAGACAAAGGCGAAGATGGCGGTGGCCGCGATGCCCGGGGCGGCCAGCGGGACGATGATCCGGAGGAGGGCACCGAACCGGCCGGAACCGTCGATCATCGCGCTCTCCTCCAGCTCCCGCGGGATGCTCTCGAAATACCCGACCAGCATCCAGACCGTGAACGGCACGGTGAACGAGAAGTTCGAGTAGATCAGCGCCTGGTAGGTATCAATCAGGCCCAGGGCGTGCCACTGGGACAGGAGCGGGGCGATGAGCAGCACGGCCGGGAACATCTGGGTGGCCAAAAACACCAGCATCAAGGTGTTCTTCCCGACGAACCGGAACCGCGCCAGGGCGTAGCCGGCCAGCGTGGAGATCACGATTGTGGCCACCATGGTGACCGACGAGACCCAGAGGCTGTTGGCGAAGAAGCGGCTGAAAGGCGTGAGGCGCGAGGTCCAGGCCTCTACGTAGTTCTGAAACGTGGGGTGGGTGGGGAGGTACTGGATGGGCATCGCGTACAGCTCCGTCCGGGTCTTGATGGAGGCCAGGAAGACCCACACGAACGGCCCCAGGGCGAACAGCGTGGCCAGCACCAGCCCGCCCCAGAGAACGGGGCCGCCGAGAAACCGCTCCAGAGGATCCCCCAGCCCGCGTGTTTTCATCCCGCCACCGACTCCACGCCCTTCGTCAATTTCAGGTACAGGGCAGTGAACGTCAGCATGATTACCAGGAGGATGACGGAGAGGCTCGCCGCGTAGCCCCAGTCCAGGTCCGAGTACGCCTGCATCAGCGTATAGGTGGACGTGATTTGCGTGGCGTTCGCCGGGCCGCCGCCCGTCATGACGAAAATGAGGTCCGCGTAGTTGAACGTCCAGATGATCCGGGTCGCCGTCGCCACCACGATGATGGGCCGGAGCATCGGGAGCGTGACCGACCAGAACCGCTGGATTACGCCAGCCCCGTCCACCGTGGCCGCCTCGTAGATCTCCTCGGGGATGGCCTGCAGGCCGGCCAGGATCATGATGGTGAAGAACGGGATGCCGCGCCAGATGTTGGTGAAGATGATGGCAGGCATAACGAGGTTCACGTCGCTGAGCCAGGCGACCGGCTCCCGCATCCAGCCCGCCCGCCGCAGCAAGTCGTTGAGGGGGCCGTAGTTCGGCTGGTAGATGTACTCCCAGATGAGGCCCACGACGACGCCCGGGATGATCCAGGGCAGCAGACTGATCGTGCGGAAGACCGCGCGTCCCTTAAATTGTCCGTTGAGCAGCAGCGCCACCAGGAACCCGCACAGGAACTGGAGGCTGACCGACCAGAAAACCCAGGTGAAGGAGTTTTTCAGCGTGAGCCAGAAGACCGGATCCTGGACCATCCGGACGTAGTTGCCGAGCCCGATGAACCGGTAGTCCTGGGGGCGGATCAGGACGTTCTGGTACAGGCTCATGTGGATGGCCTTGAGGATGGGAAAGAAAACCGTGCCGCCCAGGCAGACGGCCGCGGGCAACAGGTAGGCATAGTTGGCCAGCGTCTCCCGCGTGGCGTGGGAAAGGAGGGCCCGCGGGGCGGCGGTGGCGAGGGCTGCGTCGCGATTCACCTGATGGCCTCCCCAAGCTGCGAGGGCAGCCCGGAGTTTCTTGCCGGGCCGCCCTCGTCGTTCCCTATACCATATTCTTCGTCAGAATATCGGCCCACCTGTCCAGGCACTCCTTCGGCGAGATCTGGCCGACTATCGCCTGCTGTAAGAGGGGCGGCGCTTCCGAGTCCAACTTGCCGCCCCACCCAGCATAGGCCAGGTACGGGCTCACGATGGCGAAGGGATACGACTTGACGAAGCCCGAGTAGGGGGCCTCGGTGAACGGCGGTCGCTCGGACAGGGATGGTCGGGTCGGCAGATTGCCGGCTACCTTGCAAAACTGGTAGTGTTGCTCGTCCTCCATCATCCACGTCAGGAACTTCCAAGCTCCCTCCTTGTTCTTGCTGGCCTTGAAAATGGTCAGGGTCTCGCAGAAATAGAAGGCGGCGCGCTTCTTGGCCGGACCGATCGGGATGGGGAGTGTGGCGAACTTCTGTTCGCCCGTGGACTTCTTCTGCTCCTCCACCGAGCCCGAGTTGTGCATGTACATGCTGGTGATACCCCGGGCGAAGCCCTCGACGATCTGTCGGAAGCCGTCGGTGGGCGCGCTCGGAGGGGTCACCTTCCATTTCCGGAACAGGTCGATGTACCACTCGAAGGCGGACACGGCCTCGGGTGAGTTGATGGCGACCTTGCCGTCCTTCAGGACCTGAGCCCCGTTGCCGTACATCAACTCCGTGGCGTACGAGACGGCCCACTTGCCCGCGCCGCGCATGCCGAAGCCGTACTGGTTCTTCTCCGGTTTGGTCAAGCCTTTGGCCAGGGCCAGGAAGTCGTCCCAAGTCCAGTCGGGCGTGGGCATCTTGAGGCCGTACTCTTTCACCCGGTCCGTTCGAATGTAGATGCCCTCGGTGGTGATGGACAGGGGGAAGGAGACGATCTTATCCTTCACGGTGACGGCTTGCCAGGCCGCGGGCACCGTGCTGCGGTAAAATTTCCATGCCTTGATCCGCTCCGTGAGGTCCTCCAGCGCATCCAAAACAACGAACTCGCCGAGCCACTGGTCCCACATCTGACAGCAGTCCGGCGGGTTCTTCGCGCTCACCGCCGTGATGAGCTTCTGATGCGCCTGGGTCTGGGGCACGAATTCGACCTTGACCTCCACGTCCGATTGGGATTTGTTGAAGCGCTCGACCAACGACTGCACCACCGCGTACCGCGCCGGCTCATTGATGTAGAACTCGAAGCGAACCGTCGTCGCGGCGTGGGCCTTCCGGGGCGAGAGGAATGGTTCCTCCCACCACGCAAGATCGGAAACTGCGATCGCGCCGCTTGCAGCCAGTGTGCGGAGGAACTGTCGTCGGGATGCGTAGGAAGCGTCATCCTTCATTTGGCCTACCTCCTTCGCCTTCTCGTGGACGAGGCTCAGTTGGCTCACTCAGGTCATCTGCTGCCATGGCTGCGGTGGTTCGAGTCAGTACCTTGCTACATCGCATACCACCCACCGTCGATACTGATCGGACTCCCTGTCATCTCGCTCGCCGCCTCACTGCAGAGGAAAACAATCAAGTCGGCAATCTGCTCTGGCCGCACGATGCGTCCGGAGGGCTGCCGTTGGCCAAGGTATTCTTTGACTGTCTCCTCGTAGCTCTTTCCGCTCTTGTCCATCCGCTCCTTTATCTGACGTTCGACATGTGGCGTCAGCGTCAATCCGGGACAGATCGCATTGCACGTAACGCGAAATGGGAGCGCTTCAAGTGCCACCGCCCGCGTCAGCCCGACGACCCCATGCTTCGTCGCCACGTAGTCGCTGCGATTCACGGTCCCCGTGAGACCCCACTTCGAGGCAATGTTGACGATTCGACCCCATTGTCGGCCTCTCATGGCTGGAAGGGTTAGGCGAATCAGGTGGAACTGCGCGGAGAGGTTGACCGCAACGGCATAGTTCCATCGATCCACCGGAAGCTCTTCGATCGCGTAGGCATTGCGCGCCGCGGCATTGTTCACGAGGATTTCGATCGGTCCAAGTTCTCGTTCGGTCGCCCGGACCAATTCTTCAATTTGCCCGACGTCCGAGATGTCGGCGCCGTTGAAGCCGACCTTTACCCGACACTCGTCGGCGAGACTCTGTCGCATTTGTTCGCCCTCCGTGGGGTCGGCGAGGCCGTGAAGCATGACGTGGCAGCCTTGCCCAGCAAGAGCCCGCGCCGTTGCATGCCCGATCCCACTGGTCGACCCAGTTACAAGAGCGCATTTTCCCGCGATGCCGATGTCCGCTTTCAGTGGCCGATAGGTCATTTCTCACGCCCCTCTTCTCGTATCGTTCAACGCCGACAGGAGCTTCATGGTGGGCAAGACGTTGTCCTGCCGATCCAGGGAGAGAATCGCGTCGGCGATTCGCTCGGCATCGCCCGCGCCGATCGCGTCTTCCACGTTGCCCCGGAATTTCTCGCGCAACGCCGCTGCGTCGAGCGGCCTCTGCGGACTGCCGAGATTGTACTCCTCGATCCGTTCCAGTACCCTTCCGTCTCGAAGTCGGATCTGAACCCATCCCTTGTACGTCCCACGGCCCGGCGCGTCGGGATCGGTTCGGTAATCGATGCGTTCCGCCAACGCGCGTACGCGTGGATCTGACCTGCGCTCTTCCGAAAAGCTGCGCGGACCGATCTCGCCGAAGACCAGGACCTCGGCAATGATGTGCGGCAAACTCACGCGTGCCGAGCTGGCAGTGCGCGGAGTTCTCTTCTCTTCGGCCGGCTCACAAACCAAAGTAATCATGTACTCGGCAACGGGACAAACGATGCTGACGATTTCATCAATCTTGAGTGTCTCAGCTCGACGGAGATGAAGTGCGGCATCGATGAAGGAATGAGTCACATGGGCCGTCGGATAAGGCTTGAAGGAAACGTTGCGCGACTCCCACCGCTGTCCGATCCCATCGCAGATGACCGATAGGTCTAACGCCGCCTCACCCTGCAAGTGCGTCCGAAAGATTCCAAACCTTCCTTCGATGCTTTCCACGGGTCCCGTGACCCCCGCTGCGGCCAGCTGCGCCGCCAGCATTCCCGAGGACGCCGCAAATCCCGTGTGACAGAATCGAGCGTCCGTCCCATCAAGCCACGCCTGCATAATTCCCGCACCAAAACTCGCGGCAATCCCGATGCCGTGTCGCATTCTTACCGGATCGAGTCCAAGGAACCGGGCCGTGGCAACAGCCGACGCAAAGACTCCCAGAACGCCGGTCGGATGCATTCCTCGTCGGTGAAACTCGCCCGGCGCCGCCAGGCCGATCCGACAGCAAGCCTCTACGCCGGCGGCAACGGAAACGATCAGGTCACGTCCCGCTACCGGCCGATCAGCGGCGAGCCCCAGTACGGCGCAGGTTGCCGGGCTCGATGGATGAATCAGCGTGCTGTTGTGAGTATCGTCGTAATCGAGAGCAGCCGCCAGTGTACCGTTCGCAAAGGCATTGAACAGCGGGAACGAGGTTGCTCCCGCCGGAGCGAACGCCGGCCCCGCCGACCGCGCGGAGAATTCGCGTGCCGCCTTCTCTATGCCGGCCCCTACCGCGCTCCTACGTCCCGAGACGCAGACTCCGATCACGTCGAGGATACGCAACTTCGTGACCGCGGCGATATCGGCCGGGACGGAAGCGAAGTCGAGACCCGCCGCCCACTCGGCCAGGCCCTGCGATATCGACCCCATAGTTGGCCAGCCTACTTTGACTGATTCCGCAGCGTGGTCATTTCGGCTGCCATATCAGCAGCTTTCGTTCGAGCGTCGAAACGGCTTGATCCAGGCAAGAGGCAAGGCTCTTGAGGTGCAACTGCGGCGCCCTCCCAACTCCCAAGGCGGCCCAGCCTTCGGGAAGGTTGAGCAAGGCGGGCGGAACGTACCTTCCATCAAAGCCAACTGTCAAGGACTCTTTCTCTCTTTTGAACAGCCGGGCCCAGGTGGAACGGTGCGCCGCCCGGGACAGGAGGGCCCGCGGAGGAGGCACGGCGATGGTTGCGTCCTGATTCCCCACAGGATCTCCGGCAACGTGCGGGGTGGCAACAAACGGCCCCGGGGGTCCCCGCCGTGGCAGGGATCCCCGGGGCCGGGGAACAACCGAGACGGTCCTGCCTTACATCATGTTCTTGGTCAGGACCTCGGCGAACTTGTCCAGGCACTCCTTCGGGGAGATCTTGCCGACCATGGCCTGCTGGAATAGGGGCACCCCTTCCGAGTCGAGCTTGCCACCCCACCCCGCGTAGGCGAGATACGGGCTCACGATCGAGAAGGGGAAGGACTTGACGAAGCCCTGGTAGCCCGGGTGCTTGTAGTGCGGCCGGTCGGCCAGCGTCTGACGCGAGGGCAGGAGCCCGAGGGTCGAGCAGTACTGGTAGTTCGGCTCGTCGTCCATCAGCCAGGTCATGAACTTCCAGGCCCCTTCCTTGTTCTTGGCGGCCTTGAACATGGTGAGGGTCTCGGAGAAGTAGAACGAGGCGCGCTTCTTGGCCGGGCCGAGCGGGAGGGGCAGGGTGGCGAAGTTCGGCTCGCCCACGAACTTCTTCTGCTCTTCTACCGAGCCGGAGTTGTGGAGGTACATGCTGGTCACGCCGCGGCCGAAGCCCTCGACGATCTGGCGGTACCCGTCGGTGGCCACGCTGGGCGGCGTGATCTTGTGCTTCCGGATCAGGTCAATGTACCACTCGAAGGCCTGGACGGACTCCGGCGAGTTGATGACGACCTTGCCATCCTTCAGGACCTGGGCGCCATTCGAATAGAGAAACTCAGTGGCATACAGAACGGCCCAGGTCCCCGCCCCGCGCATTCCGAAGCCATACTGGTTCTTGTCCGGCTTGGTGTAGCCCTTGGCCAGCGTCAGGAAGTCGTCCCACGTCCAGTCCGGGCCCGGGATCTTGAGGCCGTACTCCTTGGCCCGATCCGTTCGGATGAAGATCGCATCGTTGGTGACGGCCCACGGGAACGAGAGGAGCTTTCCCTTTACCGTCACCGTCTGCCAGGCGACGAGCACGGTATCCTTGTAATGCGTCCACTCCTTGATCCGTGCCGTGAGGTCCTCCAGCGCGTTCATGCCGTCGAACTCGCCGACCCAGTTGTCCCAGATCTGGCAGCAATCCGGCGGGATTCCAGCGGCGATGGCGGTGATGAGCTTCTGCCGCGCCTGGGCCTGCGGCACGAATTCGACCTTCACCTCGACGTCTGACTGCGACTTGTTGAACCGCTCGACGAGCGACTCGACCAGCGAGATGCGCAGGGGCTCGGGGACGCTGAACTGGAACCGGACGGTGGAGGCGGCTGCGCGGGCCCGCCGGGGACCCAGGAACGGGTCCTCCCACCAGGCCAGGTCGGCCGCCGCGAAGGCCCCCGTCGCCGCCAGCGTTTGCAGGAACTGCCGCCGTGATGCGTAGTACGCGTCGTCCTTCACCATTGTGCCTCCCTCCTTCACCCTCCCACCGGTGGAAGATCCGCCTCTCTCTTCGCCCCTGCTCGCGTACCATAGCTTTGCATTGAGTGTCAAGCGAAATTGGCGCGTCGTGCAACCCATCCGATCCCCCTCCTCCGACTCGGGTGGAGAGCGCCCCCCGTGAACCGTGCAAGTCCCACACCGCGGGCAACTCGCTCCTCGCGCATTGACAGCCAATGGGACCGGTGATACGTTCTTTACGTTCTTTCGGATGGCATTCCCGAATCATGATCCCTTCGTCCAGGGAGGACTCTTCCCCATGAACCTCTTCAAGCAGTACACGCCCAAGGACGGGTACACGGCACTGGTGAAGCCCGGCAAGGATGGCATCGAATTCATCGAGCTGGGGATCCTGCGCCTGCCCCCCGGCGGCAAGTACCGCGGCAGCAGCAATGGGCAGGAGGTGTGCGTCGTCCTCCTCGGCGGTCTGGCCAACGTGACGGCGGGCGAAACCAGCTTCTCCTCCATCGGCAGCCGGGCCAACGTCTTTGCCGGCCGTGCCACCGCCGTCCACATCCCGCCCGGCCTGAAGTTCAAGGTGGAGGCGGTCGGCGGCCTGGAGGCGGCCGTCGCCCGGGCCCCCAGCGACCTGGCGGGAGAGCCGCGCCTCATCGGTCCCGAGAAGGTGAAGGTCAACCTCCGGGGCAAGGACACCTTCGAGCGGCAGGTTCACGACATCATTGATTTCAATTTTCCCTCGAAGCGCCTGCTCGTCGGCGAGACCTTCAACCTGCCCGGCAAGTGGTCGAGCTATCCGCCCCACAAGCACGACCGGATGGCCCCACCGGATGAGACCAGGATGGAAGAGGTGTACTTCTTCAAGATCAACCCGCCCCAGGGCTTCGGATTCCAGCGGGTCTATAGCCCGGAGCGGAAACTGGACCAGGCCTACGTCATCCGGGACAACAGCCTGACCAAGCTCCCATTCGGGTACCACCCGACCGCCGCAGCCCCCGGCTATTCCCTGTATTACCTCTGGGTGCTGGCCGGGGAACCGCGCAACTACACGCTCTACGATGACCCGGACCACAAGTGGGTCAGGGACACCTAGGGATCGGGGATGCGGGGCACGCGGGAGGCGCGCGGGTCGTCCCCGCGGTGACTCCGGGAAGCTGATCCGCACCACGGCGCGATCATGCCGGGCCGGCCGTGGAACAGCATCCTTGCTGGGTCCTGCCAGCGTCCGAACTTGAGGCAGCCCATCCGGCATTCTGGTGCAGCCTGATGCCGGCACCGGATATTCCTGGCCGGGCCATCGGTGGGGACGGCGATGAGGCTACCATCGCGAGGGGGGAGCTGAGCCATGGCCGACATTCCAGAGCGGCGCAAGGCGACCCGGGTCGTCGTCGCGGGGCGCCTCGGGGGCCGGGCGCGCGCGATCCTGGACGTCCGCATCCTCGACCTCAGCCTCACTGGGGCGCGCATCGAGCACCTCAGCCCCCTGCGCCCGGGATCCTCCTGCGCCTTCGAACTCCCGACGGCAATCGGATCCCTGGTCCTGTCCGCCCGTATCATCCGCAGCACCGTCATCGGCAACGAACCCACCCCGGATGGAGGACGGCTCCTCCGGTACGAGAGCGGCCTGACCTTCGTCGGCGTCACGCCGCAACAACAAGCCGCCCTCGAGAAGGCCCTGGAAAAGCTCACGCCGGGCGGCGGCCTGGGGACCGGGCGGCTGCTCCTCTGAGCGCCTACCTCATGATTGCGCCTCGTCCCACCCATCGCGGCAGAAATTGTCCAGCCTGAGAATGAGCGGAGCACCTGTGCCGAGCTGCTGGAAATGCCATCGCGACCTGGGGCCCATGCTCGAGCACCAGAAGATGGTGACGGAGAAGGGGCCCATCTGTTACGCCTGCTTCAATGCCCTCCAGGAGGAAGCACATCAGGCAGAACAGGTCCGCCGTGCGGCAGAGCGAACGGGCAATGATCCATCCTGAACCAGCCCCCCCGATCTCATTACACACCCTTCCTTGCAGGCTGGGAATATTCCATCTCGGTTGTGACTCTTAGGGACACGCAACGGTGGGAGGCGAGACCTCCGACCTCCCGGCGCGGTGACCGGGAGACGGCCCCGTCTCTGCCGGGTGAGGGGCTCGCTGGCGGGGGGAACACGCCAACGGCACCTTGACAACACTCAGGGGTTGGCCTACGGTGACAGGAAACTTCTGCTCATCAGGAGGTTGACGCGTGGCATCAGTGAAAGCGTTGGAAGAGAAATTGGCCAGCTCCCCTGGTCTCCGGAGGGTGGGAGGCGTGCTCCTCCTTCTCTTCGCGGGCTGGCTCGACTACATCACGGGACCGGAGATAGCCTCAGCCCCGTTCTATATCCTTGTCCTTCTCCCCATCGCCTTCTTCGAGCCCCCAGGGATCTGCCTGGTGTTCTCCGCGCTGGCGGCCTTCCTCTACCTCGTGGCTGACGTCCTCTCGACTCCGGGCAGCGCGACGCTGGTCTACCCCTACTGGCGGGCCTTGGCCCGACTGATTAGCTTCAGCTTGATCTCCGCGACGATCTCCCAGTTCCTCGGCGAGCGGAGGCGGCTCCGCGACTCCGAGCGAGCCCTTCTCGAAAAAGCCCGAGAGTTAGAAGAGAAGAATCGCTACCTCGGGGAGCTCCTGGGACAGGTGAAGAGGCTCCAGGAGGAACTGGTGGCAAAGGAGCGGCGGGCAGCTGTCGCCGAAACGGTAAACTCGGCGACCTATGAGATGGAGCGGCCCCTCGTCTCCATCTCGGTGCACGTCGAGGACCTCTTGCGATCGGTGAAATCCCATGAAGACATCTACCCGCTCGTGGAGAAGATCGGGGAACGGGTCCGCGACATGGAGGGGATCCTGAAGAACATCAGGGATATCCGGAAAGTCGAAGGAGCCTAATCGCCGAAGTTCCGGACCCCACTCCTCATGCCTCCCCCCGCCGGGGACATCCTGTGAGCCCGCTGCGGCTGGGGAATCGCTCGCGGGTCACGCCGTGGTCGCCTGATTCCGTGGGTCGGTCGCAGTTGCTGCCGGAGACAACACCTCAGGAGCTTCCCGATCTTGGCACTACGCCCGACCCCGTTCGCCGACGTCGGCCTGAGCCTCCTGGAGCGCAAGAGCGGGACGCTTTCGCAGGCCGAAGAAGGCCAGGGCGCTTGCCCCGGTCAGACCCGCCACCATCCACGCGGCAATCCGGAAGCCACCCCCCTCCAGCGCCACACTTACGCTCAAGGGACCCAGAATGAAGCCGAGGTCCACCATGAACCGGTACAGGCCCAGGATCACGCCTCGGGATCCGGGGGAGACCCAGTCGGTCAGCAGCGCAGGAGGCAGCCCCCAGCACGCGAAGCCCATGCCGATCAGGAGACCGACAGCAATATACGTCAGGTTGGATCCGCTGAGCGGCAAGGCGAAGGCGGTGATCGCGATCAGGAGGACACCTGCCAGCAAAATCGGTACGCGACCGTAGCGGTCTGCCAACCAGCCGTACGGAAACAGAAGCGCCAGATCCGCCACATAGCCGGTGGACATCGCCACTCCCACGACTCCCGTCCCCAGGCCCAGGTGCTCGCCTCCATACAGCGGGTACAGGGTGTAGAAGAGCCCGGTCCACGCATAGGAGAGGATGAAGGACAGCAACAGCACCAGGCCGATCGACCACGTCCGCCCCCGGGTCCCAGGAAGAACAATCCGGGGAGACCTCTCCGGGTCCGGCGGGGGCGGCATCCCGCCCATGGGCCTTCCCCGACCCAGAGACACCGCGGCCGCGATGAGGCCCAGCACCGCCAGCAGGCTCCCGAGCCCAAACCCAGCCCGCCAGCCCACCCATTCCGCAGCGAAGCCGGCAATCGCAGTGCTGACCGCCAGGCCGGCCACAATGAGAAACTCGTAGAGGGAGAAGACCCGCGCGCGACTGGTGTCACCCGCCAGGGCGGCCAGCAGGGTGAGGGTGCCGATGACCGCGGCACTATAGCCGAAGCCGGCCACCGCCCGACCGGCGATGACCCCGTGCACGGACCCGGCGAAGGCTGCCAGTAGATTCCCGCAGCCGACGATCCCCATCCCGAGGAACACCAGGAGGTTCGGCGCCCGCCGCCGAAGGAGCCATCCGGCCGGGACGTCCGTCAGCAGCCGGCTCACGCCGAAGGCGGCATTGACCCACCCGATCTGGAGATACGAGGCGCCCAGGGCCTGCCGCAGCCGCGGCAGCAGGGGCGAGGCCACGCCGGCGGCCGCGTGGAACAGGAACAACGCGCCGAACAGGATCCAGAGGTCTCGCCGACGCGCTTGGCTGTCCACGCCCCTGGCCGCCGGCCTAGTAGCCTCGGGTCCCGGTCTTGCGGAGGAGGTAGCCACCCAGGAAGGTGAGGATGATGCTCGCGCCCATCTTGGGGGTGGCGTCGCGGAAATCCCGGAGCGGATCGATGCACACCAGGTCCAGGGCCCGGACCCTGGGATCCTGGCCCAGGGCGAACACGCCTTCCAGGAGGTCCCAGGGCTCCATCCCCTCGGGGCTGGCGGCCCCCGTCCCGAAGGCGTACGGCAGGCTGAGGACATCGATGTCCACGCTGACGTAGATGACATCCGTCCCGTCCCCGGCGATCCGGATGGCCTCCCGCATCACCTCTTCGATGCCCCGGCGCCGGATCTGGCGCGCCGTGATGACCGTGACCCCCTGCTCCTCGCAGTAGCGTTTGTAGTACGAGGAGTTCATGAACCCGTGGATACCCACCTGGACCAGGTTGCGCCCCTGAACCCCGCTGGGACCCTCCAGGATCCCCCGGAACGGCGTGCCGTTGGTGGGTCCCCCGTCCTCGAAGTTCCGCACGTCGTTGTGGGCGTCGAAATGCACGATCCCCACCCGCTCCTTCGGGTGGCTGCGGCAGTAGCCGTTCACCAGGGGACAGGTGATGGAATGGTCGCCACCCACGGTGATCAGCAGGAAGTCCTGGGCCGCGCTGTACAGCTCGACCACCGCGTGCTCGATGTTGCTGTGGCACTGGAGCACGTCGGTCATGTGCATGCGCACGTCCCCGATGTCCCGCACGCGGAGCGGCATGAGGTCCACGTCGAAGTCGGGGCTATAGGTCGTGTTGGACAGGAACGCCTGCCGAACGGCGTTGGGACCGCCCGCCGCTCCAGAGTCGGGCCGCTGCGACGCCTTGGAGAACGGCACCATGAGCAGGCCGGCGTCGAACGGCTCCACGCCGTCCCAGGGTTGAATCCAGTTGTTCACCCGCTTCTCGTAGCGGTCTTCCCGGTGTGACCGGCGGATCATCTCAGGTGGGACGATGTATTTGAATGATGCGGACATGCGTGAGTCCTCCTTGCCTTTCCCGGCGGAATCTCGCCGTGAGTCTCCCCTCGCGTCCGATCCCGGTCAGCCGGCCACCACGACGGCCGGCTCCATGGCCTTCAGCTCCTCCACAGGGAGGTGACAGGCGATCTGGTGGCCCGGGGCGATCTCCAGCACCGGCGGCGGGACCTCCTCGCAGATGGCCCCGATCTTCCTTGGGCAGCGGGGGTGAAACCGGCAGCCCCGGATCGGCTCACCCCCCGTCCCCGGATCCCCGCGCAGGCGGATGCGTTGCCGCTCGGCCGCTCCCGCGCCTGGAACCGGGATGGCGGAGAGGAGGGACTGCGTGTACGGGTGGTAGGGCGGGTGCAGGATCTCGTCCACCCGCCCCACCTCGCAGAAGGCCCCGCGGTACATTACGGCTACGCGATCCGCGATGTGCGCGACCACGGAGAGGTCGTGGGCGATGAAGAGATAGGCCAGCCCCAGGGAATCGCGCAGGTCCGCCAGGAGGTTGAGAATCGCCGCCTGGACCGAGACGTCCAGGGCCGTCACCGGCTCGTCGCACACGATGAACCTGGGCGCGGTCGCCAGGGCCCGGGCGATCCCGACGCGCTGTTTCTCCCCCCCGCTCAACTGGTGGGGATACCGGCTGGCGTAGAACCGGGGCAGCCGGACCATCTCCAGCAATTCTCCCACGCGGCGCTCCCGCTCGGCCCCGCTGGCCAGGCCGAACACCGTGAGGGGCCGGCCCACGATCTGCCCGACGGTCTTGCGGGGGTTCAGGGACGAGTCGGGATTCTGAAAGATGATCTGGGCGATCCGCCGCGCCGGGCGCAGGTCGCGTTCCGTCGCGGTCGTCACATCGCGCCCGGCGATGACGATGCGCCCGTCGCTCGCGTCCATCAGGCGGACGAGGCAGCGACCCAGGGTGGATTTTCCGCACCCGCTCTCCCCCACCAGGCCCAGGACTTCCCCGGGCGCGATGGTGAAGGAGACCCCGTCGACGGCGCGGACTTGGGATGGCCGCCAGGTGAATGGCAGCAGGCGTCCGGCTTCCGGCTGCATGCGCAGGCTTGACCAGAAGCCACCCAGTCGGAACTCCTTCCGGAGATCCGTCACGCGGACCAACGGGTCTCCCGGCGGGGCGACCGCCCTGGGGGTTTCCCGGGCGGCCGGCGCCGGCCACGGCAGGTCCGCCACCGCCTCTGCCTTGCAGCAGCGAACCAGGCGTCCATCGCGGTCGGTCGTCAGGCGTTGGACTTCCTGCATGCACCGCGGATCCACGAAGGGGCAGCGCGGGTGGAAGATGCAGCCGGGTGGCGGGGCCGCGAGGTCCGGGAAGCTCCCGGGGATCGGGGTCAGCCGCGCCTCGCGGGCGCGCCCGGTCAGCCGGGGCAGTGAGGCCAGCAGTCCCTTCGTATAGGGGTGCCTCGGCCGCGCGAAGACCTCTTGCGTCGGCCCGTACTCCAGGACCCGGCCAGCGTACAGGATGCACACCTCGTCGCAGATCCGGTACACCACGCCCAGATTGTGGCTGATGAAGAGCAGGCTCAACCGGTCGCTCCGGCGCAGGTCTTCCAGCAGGTCCAGGATCTGAGCCTCGATGGTGACGTCCAGCGCCGTCGTTGGCTCGTCCAGGATCACCAGATCCGGCCGACAGGCCAGCGCTGCGGCGATGAGGCCCCGCTGCTGCATCCCCCCGCTGAGCTGGTGGGGATAGGCGCGGGCGAATTCGGCGGGCCGGGGGATGCCCACCTTGGCCAGGAGCGCCTCCGCCTCGCGCCACGCTGCCTGGCGCGTCATTCCTTTGTGGTAGATCAGCGGCTCTGCCACCTGCAGCCCGAGGGGAAGGGCGGGGTTGAGCGCGCTCAGGGGGTCTTGGAACACCATCCCGATCCGGTCGCCTCGCAGGATTCGCATTTCCTCCTTCGACAGCGTTCCCAGGTCCTGATCCCGGAACCGAATCCTTCCGTCGCGGATCCGCCCGCCCGGGGGCAGAAGGCCGAGGATGGCCAGGGCCAGGGTGCTCTTCCCCGACCCGGACTCCCCCACCAGGCCGAGGGACTGCCCCTCCCGCACCCGGAGGGAGACCTCCTCCAGCACTACGACCGGGCCCCGGCCTGTCTCGTACTGGACGGTGAGACCCTCGACGTCCAGGAGAGGAGAGCCCGTCATTCCCGTCCCCGTTTCGCGATGCGCGGATCCAGCACCTCCCGCAGGCCGTCGCCCAGCAGGTTCACCCCGACCACGGTGAGGCACATCGCCAGCCCGGGTGCCAGGGCAATCCACGGGGCGCCATCCACGAAGGGCCTGGCCTCGCTGATCATCAGGCCCCAGTCCGAGCTGGGAGGCTGCGCCCCCATCCCCAGGAAGCTCAGCGCGGCCCCCAGCAGAATGGCGAAGGTGATGCGCAGGCTTCCCTCGACGATGATGGGCGGCCAGGCGTTGGGCAGGATCTCCGCCGCCAGGATGTAGAGCGGGCGCTCCCCGCGGGCCCGCGCCGCCTGGATGAATTCCTCCTGCGCCAGGCCTAACGTCACGCTGCGAGTGATCCGCATCAGCGCCGGGACGTAGACGAGTCCCACCGTCACGGCGGTCTTCCAGATGGTGGGTGGGGTGACCGCCAGGATCAGGAGACCCAGCAGGATGGGCGGGAACGACATCACCACGTCCATGGCCCGCATGATGAACTCATCCAGCCGCCCCCGGGCATACCCGGCGACCAGCCCTAACGGGACGCCCAGGGCAAGGCTGACCGCCGTGGCGAGGAACCCCGCGAAGAGCGAGAGCCGCGCCCCCATCAGGGTCCGGCTGAGGACGTCGCGGCCGAACTCGTCGGTCCCCAGGAGATAGGTCCGGCTCGGCGGTTTCAATCGGTCCGCCAGGTGGATGGCGTCGTACCGGTAGGGGGCCAGGAGCGGGGCGAGGGAGGCCACCACGAGCACCGTGATGACGATCCCTGCGCCCCAGACGAGGGACGACGGCACCCGCCGTCCGGACCGAACAGGAAGGTCAGCGGCTGGCGCGGCCATACCGGATTCGCGGGTCGAAGTAGGCATACAAGAGGTCCGCCACTAGGTTCGCCAGGCAGTAGACGGCCGTGACGACCAGGATGCTGGCCTGGATCAGGGGCAGGTCACGGCGCTGGATCGCAAAGATCAAGAGCCGGCCGAACCCCGGGAACGCAAAGATCGTCTCCACCACCACGATCCCCCCGATGAGCCAGCCCAGGTCCAGCGCCAGGACGGTGATGGTGGGCAGCAAACCGTTCCGGAGCGCGTGGCGAATCAACACCACCCGCTCGGGCAGGCCCTTGGCCCGGGCCGCCCGGACATAGGGGCTCTGGAGGACCTCCAGCATGCTCGACCGGGTGAGGCGGGAGACGTGGGCGATCAGGGTGAAGGTCAGCGTGGCCGCCGGCACCAGGAGGTGCGACAGCCATTTCCCTATCCCCTCGCTCATGGGCGCGTAGCCGGACGCGGGGAGCCATCCGAGATATCGCGAGAACACCAGCATCAGGACGATCCCCCAGAAGAACTCCGGGACCGAGATCCCGAGGAAGGTGAAGACGGAGATGGCATGGTCGGCGAGCCGGTTGTGCCAGACGGCCGCCAGGACCCCCAGGCCGATCCCCACGATGGTGACGGAGATCAGGGACAGGATGGCGAGGTTCGCCGAGCGCTCCAGGGCGGTCCAGAGCAGCGGAGCGATGGGCCGCTCCATGATGAGCGAGGTGCCCAGGCTACCCCCGAGCAATGTCGAGGCCCACCGCCAGTACTGGACGGGCAGTGGGTCGTTGAGGCCGAGCTTCTTCTCCAGGGCCCGAAGGCTTTCCTCCGTGGCATACTGGTCCAGGATCATCCTGGCCACGTTCCCCGGCAAGACCTGCGTGATGGCGAAGATCAGGATGGAGATCAGGACCAGGATGAAGACGATGTAGGACAGTCGCTTGGCGACGTAGGCCAGCATGGAACCGGCTCAGCCTCCTGGCCCCGATCCCCGGGGCCAGGAGGCCTGGTGGGAGCAGTGGGATTACTTCTCGAGCGTCACCCGCCGCAGATCCAGCCACATCATCGGGCTGGACCGGAAGCCCTTGACCTCCTTGCGGTAGGCGTTCACGTGGTTCAGGACGTAGGGCACGATGCCCGGCCCCTCCGTGGCCACGAGCTTTTGGAATTCCTCGTAGAGCCGCTTCCGATCCCGCTCCGAGGCCGTCTTCCGGGCCTCGTCCAGGATCTGGTCCACCTTGGGGTTGCTGTAGTGCCAGGTGAGCGCGTTCCAGGAGCCCGTGGAGTGGTACCACGGGTACAGGGACGTGTCCACGGTGGGACGGCTGAAGAACCCATCGGTGTGGAAGGCCGCCTTGCCCTCGATATCCGCCACGAACTTGTCCCAGGGAACGCGCTGGAGCTCGATGTTCACCCCGATGGGCCGGGCCATCTCCTTCAGCGCGATCCCGAGCCGCTCCCGGGTCGGGCGTCCCTCGGGGATGTAGAGCTTGACCTCCAACCCGTTAGGGTAGCCGGCCTTGGCCAGGAGCTGCTTCGCCGCCACCACGTCGGGCTTCTGGAAGGGAACGCTCTTGTTGAAGTAGGCGTGACTCGGCGGAATGGGGCTGTGGGTTGGGGTCCCGTGGCCGAACAGGGCGGCCTTCACCAGCTCGGCCTTGTCCGCGATCATGAACAGGGCCTGGCGGACTTCCAGCTTGTTGAAAGGCGGCTGGTCGTTCCGCATGACCACCACGTCCCAGGTGGAGGTGGGGACGGAATCCACCACCAGGGCCGGGTTCCCCTTCAGCTGGTCAATGGCCTCCAAGGGCACTGACCAGACCAGGTGCACGTCCCCCGCCTGCAGGGCCGTGGTCGCCGCGGCGCTCTCCGGAATGATCCGGAAGATCACCTCGTCCAGGGCCGGCACCCCCTTCTCGTAGTAGTCCGGATTCTTGACGACCGTCAGGTGATCGCCCGGCAGGAACTCCTTGAACTTGTACGGGCCCGTGCCGATCGGCTGCGTGGTCAGGGTGTCCATCTTGTCCCGGGGGAGGATCTTGGCCTGCCGTTCCCCCAGCACCTCGGCGAAGCCGGAGTAGGGGATGGTCAGGCGGAATCTCACGGTATGCTTGTCCACCGCCTCCATGCTCTCGATCACCTGCAGGTTCACCCGTGCCGGGGAGCCGGTCTCCTTGTCCAGGATCCGCTTGAAGCTGGCGATCACGTCGTCCGCATCCAACTCCCGCCCGTGGTGAAACTTCACCCCCTTGCGCAGGTAGAAGGTCCAGGTCCGCAAGTCCTTGCTGCTCTCCCATTTCTCCGCCAGGTCCGGTTTCAGGCTCATGTCCCGATCGATCAGCGTCAGCGCATTGAAGACCAGGAAGCTGTAGATGTACTCCTCCCCGATCTTGTGCTTGGCCGGATCGAGCGTATTCAGGTTGGCCGGGACCGCCACCTTCAGGGTGCCGCCCGCCTTGGCCGTCCCGGCTTCCGCCGGTTCCACTGCCAGGGCCACGACAGGCAGGATGGCCAGCACAAGCAACACGTTCCACCACCGATGTCCACGTCCCATGACAGACCTCCCTCCCGCAGACCCGGGCAGGCGCCCGGGTCGCGTTAGCGGGGCTGGCTGAAGATCGCCCCGAGGAACTCCAGGATCGCCGTCGTGGCCAGAAGCGACGTCTGGCCCGTCGGATCCACCAGGGGATTCACTTCCACCAAGTCAAAGCCCACCACCTTGCCCTTGGCGGCCAGGCCCTGGAGGATGGCGCGCAGCTCGTGATAGAGGAGCCCGTCCACCGTGGGCGAGCCGGTCCCCGGCGCCACCGAAGGGTCCAGGGCATCAATATCAATGGTCACGTAGAGACGCGGTATGCGCGGCACCCGCTCCAGGATGGCGCCCACGCCGTGGCGCCGGATCTCGTCCCGGGTCACGACCAGATTTCCCCGCGCCACCGAGTCATTGTAGTTCTCCTCCCGGGAGCGGATGTCCCGGATGGCGAGCTGGACGATCTCCCGGACGAAGGGCAGCTCCGCTGCGCGACGGATAGGGCTGCCATTGGCGTAGCGGACCCCGCACACCTCGTCTATGTAGTCCAGGTGGGCGTCAATCTGGACGAGGCCGATGGGGCCGACCTCGTCAAAGGCACGAACGATGGGGAAGGTGACCGAGTGGTCGCCGCCCAGGAGGACCGGGAGGGCCCCATGGCGGAGCAGGGTCCGCACGTTCTCCGTGATGGTGGTGAAGTTCTGGTCCAGGTCGTAGTAGGCGATATCCACGTCGCCGCAGTCTACGATTCGGACGTCGCTCAGGCGCCGCTGCTTCGTGTTGATGTCCCAGTAGCCGGACTTCTGCATGGCCCCCCAGGCGCTGTACCGGGTCGAGTACTGCCGGATGTCCCGCGGGCCGAAGCGGGTCCCCGGGCGGTAGCCGATGCCGGCATCGTAGGGGATGCCCAGCACGGCGACCTCGGCCTCCACCCGGTCCAGGTCTTCACAGATCGGCGACTTGCAGAATGAGGCGATGCCCACCGAGGGGAGATTGACCTTGTAGCGGCTCATCCACACGCTCCTTCCGGGTGCGACCTAGTGCTCGTAGATCCTGGGGGTGAGGAACGTCAGGATCGCATTGGCGGCCATGCGCTCGGTGACCCCGGTGGGATCCAGGGCCGGCGTGACCTCCACCAGGTCGAACGCCCCGATGGGCCCCCCGCGCAGGATCTCCATGGCCGCGAACAGGTCCGCCGGCGTGATCCCGCCAAAGGCCAGGGCCCCCGTCCCCGGGGCATAGATCACGTCCACCACGTCAATGTCCACGCTGAGGTAAACGGCGTCGGTGTTCCGCCCGGCGATCTCCAGCGCCCGCTCCACGACGGGGCCGATCCCCTCGTGCCGCACGGATTCCATGGTGAAGGCCGTGGCCCCCGATTGCTTGACGAAATCCCACTGCTCCACCCGGGTGAACCCGCGGGTCCCCACCCAGACCATGTTGCGCGGATCCACCTCCGGGAGCCGGCTGATGTGGCGGGCATTGGCCCCGTGGGAGAACGTGCCGAACAGGGGATTCTCCTCCGCGAGATCCAGATGGGCGTCGAGCTGGATGTAGCCGAGCCGATGCTTCCCCTGCTTCACCAGGGCGTCGCGGAAGCCGACGAAGGCCGGATAGGTGATGTAATGATCGCCTCCCAGGATCACGGGGAAGGCGCCGGCGTCCAGCACGGTCGTGACAGACTCCGACACCGACGTCCCGGACCGTGCCGGCTCCGTCGGGTACAGCACCACATCCCCCAGGTCAACCAGGCGGCGGTCCTTCGGGACCCGGATCCGCTCCCCGGTGATGACGTGAACCATCTCGCGGGTCGGCGAGGTCTGGATGTAGTAGTTGAGATGCAGGGACGACTCCCGGATCCCCCGGGGGCCGAAGCGGGTCCCCGGCCGCGAGCCACAGGTGAAGTCCTGTGGGACGCCCAGCACCGCCACCATCCCCGGGCGTAAATCCTCCACCGCCGCCACGGGGGAGCGAAGGAACGTCGCAAAGCCAGCGTGGTAGGGCAGATAATCCGGGTTGAACATCCCATCTCCCTCGGGCGCCCCAGAGGCCTGGGCACGCCGCGACACAAATCAGGACCGTCGTCGGCTCCGCCCCGGCGCTATCGGTCGCCTGCCACGCCGGAGCATCCCCGCGGGGGTCATGAGTTCCTCATCGCGGTTGGCCCGATCCACCCAGTAGGTCCGCAGAGAGTCCCAGAGCCCCTGATGGCGACGCAGCCGCTCCAGCGTCGCGGGGCGTCCGGCGGATGCCACCGCACTGATGAGGGCATTGATGAGGGCCAGGGCCGGGACCGAGGACTCCAGGAACGAGGGGTGCTCGGTGGCGACAGTCAGAACCACATCCGCCCTGCCCGCCAGCGGGAACACCGGGCTGTCGGTGATCACGATGAGGCGGGGGCGGGCCTGGCCGAGGGTCCCGAGGATCTCCAGGGTCTCTCGCGTATAGCTGCGGAAGGTGATCCCCACGACTGCGTCGCCGGGGCGGACGTCCACGAGCTGCTCGGGGAGGTTCCCGAAGCCCGGCTGGACGCAGCGCACGTTGCCGCGGATCATGCCGAGAAAATAGGCCAGGTACAAGGCGAGGGCCTGGGAACTTCTCAGCCCAATAATGTGCACCGCAGGCGCCGTGGCCAGGAGTTGCACCGCCTCCTTGAAGGTCCCCTCTGCCACGCGGTGGAGAGTTTCCTGAAGGTTCCGGATATCCATCTCCACCACCTCCGCCAGGACCCAACGTTCACCGGCGATGCGGGCCGCGGTCTTGTGGAGGCGCTGAAGGCCGCTCACCTCGGCCTTCATGGCGGCCTGCAGTCTCTCCTGGAGTTCCGGGTATCCCTTGAACCCCAGGATGCGTGCAAATCGCACCACCGTCGCGGGGCTCACCCCGGTCCGCCGCCCCACCTCGGCCGCGCTCAGGAAAGCCACGTCCTGGTACGCACGGGCCATGAACTCGGCCAGGCGGCGATGGCTTCCCGTCAGGCGTTCGGCCACGTGGGCGAGGCCCCGTTGGAGGACGGCCGGGACGCCTGGCCCGTCCTGCTGGTGGCGTAAGCGCTGCAATGTGCGTTTCATGATTCAGCGTTGTCGAAACGAATGTTTCGTACGGCTACCATCTTGCTAACGCAGGTGTCAAGCAAAACTTTCCGGGACAGAGCGATCCGGTCCGGATTCCTCCCGACCGGGCCGTCTTGTTTGGGGCCAGACGGTACGTAACTCCCGGAACCGAATACGGAGGTACGGAGGCCCGACCCTGACAGTCGGAGGGAACGGTCTCCGCCTCATCCGCGAAGGTGGGTCACCGACCGGAACTGCGGGTTGCCTGGCGGGTGAGGGAGACGATGATGGGGACGAGATCGGCCGGGGACTTGCAGGTGGTCAGAAGTCTGGACAGGCGGCGGCCGGCCTCGACGGCGGACCTGACGGCCTGGGGCAGCACCAGGCTCTTGCCCGGACGCCAGGTCCGGAAGACCTGGGTGAAGGCGTAGGCGATCTCGGGAATGGTGGATACCCTCGCGAAGCTCCCGAGGCCCAGGACCAGCGGGTTGTCACTCCCCTGGATCAGGCTCCGGCTGTCCGCCTTGTAGAGCACGATGGGCTTCCCGGCCATCCAGGCCATGGCGGCCTCCGACACCGCCCCCTCGTCGGGAACGCGCCCGTTCATGTTCAGGACCAGCCCCTGGCAGGCGGACACGACCTCGTGGGTGTCCAGCCAGAAGATGGCCTGCTGGATCATCCGGGTCGCCTCGGCCGGCTCGTACCCACCCCGCAGGAACTCCCGGTGGACATCGGCGAAGATAAAGGTGTCCCGGTGCGGGAGGAACGCGGAGAACCCGGCGCCCTCCAGGGTACGGGCGATCTCCGTCATCTCCCCCTGCTCGGGCCGGTTGAACAGGGGTCCCGCGCAGTAGATCCGGTGGGCGGGTTTCCCCTTCCTCGCAATTGCCACGGCCGCTCCTGCTCCCGCGCGGGAAGCCGGTCGCTCGGGGATGATCGGGGGATGGGTCGGTCAGTTCTGGCGGCCGCTGGCGCGTTCCGCCGGCGCGTTGCGGTCGGAGAGGTGGGCCAGGACGGCCACGAGGTGATCCTGGACCAGGGTCAGGCGCGTGGCAACCTCCACCGCCTCCAGCACCTGCTGGCGCGTCTCGGCGTCCGCGATGGCCGCGCCGGCGATCCGGTCCACGATGATCCCGGGATCCTTCACCCCGCTGAAGATCTTCGCGATCTCGCCCCGGCCCTTCTGCACCTCGGACAGGATCCGCAGGTAGAACACCTTGAGACGTTCGATCCGGTCCGCCAGCAGTTGGGGATCCCCATCGGGATACCGGTCCGGCAGCGGTCGGGCGCGGGCCATCCGGTAGGGTTTGTCCACCGGCACTTCCGCCGTGATGCCGATGCGCATCGTCCCGCGGAGCAGGATGTTGAACCGGCCGTCGGGGAGTTCTTCGTGCTGGATGATCTCGCCCGCCCCGGCGATGGGGTGGACCGGCGGCCGCCCGTAGTAGTCGCTTTCCCACCCCGGGCGCAGGAGCGCCATGGCGAGGCGCTTGTCGCCGGCCAGGCAGTCGCGGATCATCTGCCGGTAGCGCGGCTCAAAGATATGTAGCGGCAGGAGGGTGTGGGGAAACAGCACCACGTCCGGCAGCGGAAAGATCGGAATCTGGATGACGGCGCTCATGCAGGAGGACTTTCCGGGTGTTCGATTGATGCAATCAACCGCCGCAGAGCATACCACGAAACGCGAGCACGGGGAAGGCGCGGCCGTGGGTGATGCGCCCGAAGAGCAGGGGCGCGGCCTACAGAATGCTTCGGACCAACCCTCCGTCCACCTGCACCGTGACGCCGGTGACGTACCGGGCGCGATCCGAGGCCAGGAAGACGATCATGTTCGCCACGTCCTCCGGGTCCCCGATGCGGCCGAGGGGAATCTCGGCCTCCCGGGCGCGCTGCATCTCCTCGAAGGTCTTCCCCAACTTCTGCGCCCGCGCGGCGGTCATCTGGCGCAAGCGGTCCGTCATGATGGCCCCCGGGAGGACATTGTTCACCCGGATCCCGTCCTTGGCCAGCTCCAGGGAGAGGGACTTGGCCAGCCCGATGACCCCGGAGCGGATGGTGTTCGACAGGATCAGGTTGTCCAGCGGCACCTTGACCGAGGTGGACTGGAGGTTGATGATCACGCCGCCACCGACCTTTCGCATGTGAGGCAGGACCTCGCGCACCAGGCGGATCGTGCTGAGCAGGTTCAACCTTTCCTTTCAGGCCGAGATCCATATGATCCTCACAGTGAAGGGTTGCCGAATACCCGAATTCGCTGATCCCCGATTCTCCTCGAATGGAACGGTCCGCCGGGCCCGACCATCGAGTGTTCCATGGATCCTCCGATTGGAAGTGTCGGGATTATAGTCGGATCCCAGGCATGTTCCAAAGGGAAACGACGGCTTTGCTGGAAGGGCCAAACCTGGTGATCTCCATCGGATGATTCTGCCTGCACCCTTCCAGAACCGGCGGGATCGTCAGGTGTTGCGACAACTCGAGGCTTTCTCATCTTCTTCTCGCAGCCGATTTCTGGTACCCTTCTGTTCATTGCCATCGCCCTCCTCGCGGCTCCCTTGCTTCCCTGGTTTCGACGCCGCCGGCCGGGAGCGGGCTTGGAGCGATACGAGACGACGTGAGGAGAGGGGATAGAGAGAAGTGACCGGCGAGGCAAAGGCTCCCCTGCGGGCAGGGTTGGACCGCCCCCAGGGCCAGCGCCGCGACTGATGACGAGAAGGGAGAGGGCACATGAAAGCTGCCGCCGCAGTTGCCGAGATCCTGAAGCGCGAAGGGGTTGAGTTCCTCATCGGGTACCCCGTCAATCCCGTCATCGAGGCGGCGGCCCAGGCGGACATCCGGACCATCATCGTCCGCCAGGAACGGACCGGGCTGCACATGGCGGACGCGGTGAGCCGGCTGTCCTCGGGTCGGCGGATCGGCGTGTTCGCCATGCAGCACGGCCCCGGGGCCGAGAACTCCTTTGGTGGGGTCGCCCAGGCCTACGGCGAGTCGGTCCCGATCGTCGTTCTGGCGGCCGGCTACCCGCGTCGGCTCACCAACCTCCCCCCGTACTTCAATGCCTTCCTGAACTACCGGAACATCACCAAGTGGGCGGAGCAGGTCACCTGCGCCGATGCCGTCCCGGATGCCCTGCGCCGGGCGTTCACGCAGGTCCGGAACGGCCGCCCGCGCCCCGCCCTGGTGGAGATCCCGACCGACGTCTTCCCCGAGGAGGTGCCGGAGCCCCTGGTCTATCGGCCCACGTTCGGGACGCGGACAGGGCCGGATCCCCGGGCGGTCACCGAGGTGGCCCGGGTCCTCACGGAGGCGCGGCGGCCCGTCATCTACGCCGGTCAGGGGGTCCACTATGCCCGCGCCTGGCAGCCCCTGCGCGAGCTGGCGGAGCTGCTGGAGGCGCCCGTCGCGACGAGCCTCCAGGGGAAGAGCGCCTTTCCGGAAGACCATCCGCTCTCGCTCGGATCCGGCGGGCGCTCCGTTCCGAAGACCGTGCATGCCTTCCTGCAGAACGCGGACGTCATCTTCGGCATCGGCTGCAGCTTCGCGACCAGCAACTTCGCCGTCCCCATCCCTCAAGGCAAGCTCATTGTCCACGCCACGCTGGATGCCGTCGACCTCAACAAGAGCGTGCCCGCCGACCACGCGCTGATCGGAGACGCCGGGCTCACCCTCGAGGCCCTCGTCACCGAGGTGAAGGAGCGTCTCGGCGGAGGTCCTCGCGGGAAACAGAGCGAGGTCATCCGGGAGATCAAGACCGTCAAGGCGGAGTGGCTGGCGGCGTGGATGCCGAAGCTCACCTCGGACGAGGTGCCCCTCTCCCCGTACCGCGTCATCTGGGACCTGCTGCACACGGTGGACCGGGCCAACACCATCATCACGCACGATGCGGGGAGCCCGCGCGACCAGCTCTCGCCGTTCTGGGAGACCGTGGCGCCGTTGACCTACCTCGGGTGGGGCAAGACCACGCAGCTCGGGTACGGGCTGGGGCTGATGATGGGCGCCAAGCTGGTCGCTCCGGAGAAGCTCTGCGTCAACGTCTGGGGCGATGCGGCCATCGGGTTCACCGGCATGGACTTCGAGACCGCCGTCCGCGAACGCATCCCCATTCTGTCCGTCCTGCTGAACAACTTCTCCATGGCCATGGAGCTGCCGGTCATGCAGGTGGCGACCGAGAAGTACCGCAGCACGGACATCTCCGGAAACTACGCCGAGATGGCCCGGGCCTTCGGCGGGTACGGAGAGCGGGTGACGCAGCCTGGCGAGATCATCCCCGCCATTAGACGGGGGATTCGGAAAACCCAGGAGGGCATCCCAGTCCTGCTGGAATTCATCACCGCCAAGGAGATCGAATTCTCCCTGTTCAAGTAGGACCTCACCGTGATTTGTGATTGGTGATTTGCGATTGAGGATTGGTGAAGATCGAAGGTCCCGCACGGATCCGGGGAAGGGGTGAACCACGCAACCTCGCCCCTCCCCGGACCGTGCCGACCGTCTGTGCCTGTGCCGTCCGCTACGGCCTGAAATTGAAGCCCGGGCCCACCTGTGCCGCCGATGCCGCCCCGACGACGCGAACACTCCCCGTTTGCCGGCATCGCGGCCGGTCCTCACCTGACCTGGATTACACGGGATTCAAGGTAGAGGGCACTCGACCTGCCCAGGGAACCGTCACAGCAATCGGAGACGGGTGGATTTGCACACGGCAAAAATACAGGTCAGGCGGGGGACTTATATCAGAGAACTTCCGTGGCCTCAACGGGATGTGGGGCAGCCTTCGAATTCATCCGCCTTGCTGCATCTTCGTGTTCGCGGTGAACCGCAGATTCCTTTCACCCCTTTCCGGCCTCTCCGCGTATACCCCAGTGATGGATCTAGGGGGCCCAATGATGGGCAGTAAGTGTTCCGCCGAAGGGGCCGGTCCCGAGCAGCAGTGGAAGAGGAGTCTGTAAGGCACCAGGCGGCGCAAATTACGGGGAGGGGAAGATGCTCGAGGGGTATTACGCCGAGCGGGTGGTTCGCGATCGAGCTCACGAGAGGGCGCGGGACCTGGCTCTCACGGGCGGGAGCCGCACGGCCAGCCCGGGGGAGGAACGGGCGGTCCTCGCCACGGACTGGAGGGGGTGGAGCTGGCGGCGGGCAGGCAGTGTTCTGGGAACGGTGGCTGTGGCCCTGGCCGCGTCCGCGGCGCTCCCGGCATCCATTCAGGGTTTGGCGTGGGGGCTGCGGGAGATCCTGGAACTGATGGGCCGCTGAGCCCGGGACGGGGAAGATGGGCGTGCAGAGCGAGCCATCAACCGGTTGCCAGGCGATCGTGGCCCGGTCTATACTCCGCCGGTCCCCCGGATGCCACGAGGCCGCCAGTGCCCCAGAGCCAGCAGAGCGATGAAGCGCTGTTTCGACAGATCCAGACGGGCAAGCGGGACGCCTTTGCGGCGCTGGTGGAGCGGTATCAGCGCCGCGCCTTCGCCGTGGCGCTGCGCCTCTTGGGCAGGCGCCAGGACGCGGAGGATGCCGTCCAGCAGGCCTTCCTCCGGCTCTACGAGGCACGGGCGCAGTACCAACCGAGGTGGCGCGTGTCCACCTGGTTCTACCGCATTCTGACCAACACCTGCGTGGACGAGCTGCGCCATCGCCGTCCCATGCTCGAGCTGCAGGAGAAGGACGAGCCGTTGGTCCGGGGACCCGACCACAGCCTGGAGCTGGCGGAACGGGACCGGCTCCTGCACGCGGCCCTGGCCACGGTCCCGATGGAGGCGCGGATCGTCCTCACACTGTACTACGCGGACGGTCGCAGCTACCAGGAGATCGGGACGATCCGCGGAATCTCCGTGAACACGGTCAAGACGCACCTGCGGCGCGGCCGATTGGCCCTGCGGAGGGCCTTGCGGGCACGAGGGGTGGACGGAGCGTGAGGAAGCGACGGGACCGGCGAACGACCCAAGGGTGGGTGGCGGGACTGGGTCTCGGTAGCGAGGCCTGGCTCCAGGCAGCCTTCTCGCCGCCGACCGCGCCGTCCCACCTTGCGAGGCGAATCATGGAACAGCTTGACCTTCGGCTCGACGCAGAGAAGCCGGCCCTCACCCTGGAGCGGCTGGGCCTGGCGGCCTCCCCGGCCGGGATCACCCGGGTGTTCCTGCGCCGGGGCGAGAAGGCGCCGTCCCCCCTCCGCGAGGCCGGGCGAATCGGAAAGCTCCTGGACCACGCCCGGAAGGAGCTGGCGGAGTACCTGGCCGGTGAACGGACCTTCTTCAGCGTCCCGGTGGATCTCTCGGAGGTCTTGCCGTTCGAGCGATCGGCGCTGGAAGTCGCGGCGCGGATCCCCTACGGAGAGGTGCGCAGCTACAAGTGGATCGCCGAGCGCCTGGGGAATCCGGACGCGGCCCGGGCCGTGGGCAGCGCCATGGCGGGAAACCCCGTCCCCCTCATCATTCCCTGCCACCGCGTGGTGAGGACGGATGGGAGCCTGGGCGGCTATTCCTTCGGCCTGGTGAAGAAGGAGAGCCTGCTCGACCTGGAAAGGCGGAAGACCCCGTACGTGGGCTGCATCACCACCCGATTCTTCTGCCAGCGGGGCTGCCACGCAGAGCGGCGTATCCAGGAGGGGAACCGGGTCAATTTCTTCTCGCCGGACGATGCCCGGGCCAGCGGCTACGGCCCATGTCGCATCTGCCAGCCCGCCTGAGGGCCTAACTGAGTCCCTCCAGCGACTTTCTGCCGACTGATTCGCACTTGTTTGCTTTGCTTCTCCCCCTTCACGTTTCACGCTTCACGATTCACGCCACGTTTCACATCCCCGCATACAAGGTCATAGTATTCACCGCTTGACCCAGCAGCTTCAGGTAGAAGAAGAGCTGGTACTTGTGGTTCACCCAGTGCTCTGCCATGCCCAGGCAGGTCCGCCAGAGCGGCATGGGCGGCCCCCACGGCACGGCTACCATACGTGCCTGGAACTCCGCCGAGCTGACCCCGGTCAGGGCCGCCTTGGCCTCATCCCAGCCACGTGAGGCCTCGCGGACCGCGACCTCGGGTGTCTTCGTGTTCTTCAGGTCCTCCTGGACAAACTTCTGGAAGGCGTCCGACGGCGGAAAGGCGTTGTTGACCGCCGCCACGAACGCCCCCGGACAGGTGGACAGGTGATGCAAGAGCTGGCCGAGGTTCATGTAATCCCCCTTGCCCGGCTTCCAGTCCAGCTTGCTGGCGGGCGCCAGGGAGATCAGCTTTGCCGTTGGCCGGTATATGGATTCCGCATATTCAACGAACTCTTTCGGGGTCATGGCTGTCCTCCTTTATCGGCAATCTTGCAGGCGGTGGATCGAACGGGACTGCACAGGCCTTGACAACTATCCTGTGAGGTGATAGAAATCAACTACTTTTTTGGGTAGTAAATATATACTAATGATTTTAAGGACTTACATATGCAAATCGGAGCAAAGGACGTCTCGCTCCTGGAGGACATCGGCCTCGGAACCTACGAGATTAACGCCTATCTCGCCCTCTTGTCCCAGGGGACCGCGGCCGCCAACGACATCTGCGCCCGTTCCGGGGTGCCGAGCAGCAAGATCTACGCGGCCATGGAGCGTCTCCAGGACTGCGGCCTGGTCCAGATCCAGCGGACCCGCCCCAAGCTGTTCCTGGCCACCCCCCTGAGCGAGGCCTTGGAACGGATCCTGGAGTTCAAGCGGTCCGAACAACATCGCTTCGAGGCGGCCCTCCCGGAATTGGAGAAGCGGCTCCAACAGGTGATGGGGGAATCCCGCAGCCGGGCCGCCTTTGCCAGCGTGGAACTCGGGGAGGAGAACCACATCAAGCGCCACGTGGTGCATCTCGCCCGTTCGGAGCGCGCGACGGCATCCCTGCTCTCCCCCACCTGCGTCGAGATCGTCCAGCGAATGAAGCTCCGCCAGCGATTCGACATCCGGAAGATCATTGACCGCCACGACGAGGCCCGGAACATCCACCACCGGTACCTTTTCAGCCTTCCGCCTGGGGCCGAGGTCGCTCTTCTCCCCTTCCTCCAGCAACCCGCTATCCCGGTGCCCCGGCGCGAGGCGCGGGCGATCCGGGCCCGCCTGACCCCCTTTCACGTGGTGGACGATGAGGTGATCATCCTGGGGATCGACCATCCCTTGGCCCGGGGGGTGCGGGTCGCGTCGCTGCTGATCCGGGATCGGACTTTCGCCAGGGATCTCTTGGAGGGATTCGACGCCGTGTGGGAAAAAGCAATCCCGGTGGGAGACTTGCTGGCAGGGAGGGGCCCGGAATCACCCGGGGGGAAGGGGCAGGTAGCGCCCGTGGAAAGAGTCGCGGCTCAGGATTCGGAGGATGCGGTCCCGGCGTAGTAGGCGCAGAGCCGCCGCATGGGGCACGTAGGGCAATGGGGATTGCGGGCGGTACAGACCGTCGCCCCGAAATCCATGAGTGCCTGGTTGAACGCCCAGGCCTTCCCGGCCGGAATTACCGCCTCCGCCAGAGCCCAGAGCCGCCGCTCCTCCCCGGCCCGGCTGGCGGCCCGGCGCCTGACGAATACCCGGCTCAGCACGCGCCGAACATTGGTGTCCAGGATCGGCGCCGGCTCCCCGTAGGCGAAGCTGACCACGGCCCCCGCCGTGTACCGGCCCACCCCGGGCAGGGCCAGCACCTCCTCCAGGCGCCGCGGGAACTTCCCTCCGTACCGCCTCTCGATGGTCCGCGCCGCCGCGTGGAGGTTCCGGGCCCGTGCGTAATACCCCAGCCCCTCCCAGGATTCCCGCACGCGCGCCGGGCGGGCCGCCGCCAGGTCCTGGACCGTCGGATACTCCTGCAGGAATCGGTCGTAGTAGTCCCGGACCCGCTCGACCTGCGTCTGCTGGAGCATCACCTCCGAAACCAGGATCTTGTAGGGGTCTCGGGTCCGTCGCCAGGGAAGCTCCCGGCCGTTCCGCCGGAACCACGCGAGCAGGCGGATCTGAAACGCCTTGATCTTCGCATTATCCAGCCGCAATCGGTATGGTCGGCTCTTCCCCATCGACAACGGGCCCCATCACCAAGACCTCAAGGCACTCGGGGGAGGTTCATGTAGCCCTTGGCGCCTTGGCGGTTAATTGCTTGGGCTGATCTCGCCTCTGACGATCCGGTCCACCAACTCCCGATCCGCCTCCAGGAAGTCGTAGGCGGGAAGGTCGGCCCGCCGCACCCACTCGATCCGCTCGAAGGCCCGATTCGTCGGCGTCCCCCCATAGCGCGAAACTTGAAAGAACAGCAGCCGGACGGCAAAGCCGTTCGGGTACCGTTGTTCGGTCCGGTAGATCTCCGGCCCCACCTCGGCCTCGATCGCCAGCTCCTCGCGCAATTCGCGGCGCAGGCAGGCCTCGGGCGACTCGCCGTCCTCCACCTTGCCGCCCGGGAATTCCCACTTCAGGGGGAACCGGCCCCTGGCTCGCCGCTGGCAGACCAGCATGCGCTCCCCGTCAGTCAGGATGCCCGCCGTCACCGTGATCA